>MDTB01090774.1_pt1 | contig 25158 bp, 23 predicted proteins | sample 811161 | NCBI WGS metagenome assembly MDTB01 (sample SAMN05326650, study PRJNA326480) | marine metagenome | isolation source: seawater | place: Mediterranean Sea | collected 2009
CTCCTCGTGTTGCTCTAAATTATGACATCAATGATGAGTTAACTTCATACTTTCAGTTCTCAAAGGGTACTAACCCAGCTGGTACAAACGTAGTATTTAAGGAGCCTGCCAGAATAACAGCTCTTCAAGCAGCTAATGCTGCCGGTCATGTTGATTGGACCGAGACAACATTCCTTACTTTTGATGAAGAGACGTTATCTAATTTTGAAGTTGGTTTAAAAGGTAATGCTTTTAACGGAAGGGTTAGTTTTGCAGCTGCATACTATGTGATGGACTGGGAAAAAATGATCCAGCCATTTACTCTAAATTGGAATGGTGACTGGGATGCTGCAGGTGTTCACTCAAGTCAAATGAAATCTGCACGTACTTTCATGAATACTGGTGATGGCGAGCTTTCAGGGCTAGAAGTTGAAGGTAATGTGTTTGTTACTGATAATCTTTCTATGAGATTAGGCTTTACACAAGCAAAGGCAATATATAAGAAATATTGTGATCCAGTAGCTTTCCAAAACTACAAGCAGACCAATAACAAACCTGCTGATGCACCAACCAATTGCCATGTTGTTGATGGTAAAGAAATGCCAGAACAGCCTAATAGTACTTTCTTCTTTGCACCAACTTATCGCGCAGCTTTAGGTGATACAGGTTGGAGATATTCAGTTCGTTTTGATGCTCGTTATAAGGATAAAACTTGGTTGAGTGGTGATTCATTCAATATGGCTTATATGCCAGCAGTTACTACATACAATGGTTCATTAACGTTTAGCAATGAAGCTTGGCGGGTTCAACTTTGGGGAAGAAATCTATCTAACGAAGATCAACCTCAGCGTCTTGAATGGAATAATGATAATAATTTAGGTGTATCTGGTGGCGGTAGAAGAAACTTTAGGTGGATGCCAAGGTCACCAAGAGAAGTTGGTATTAATGTAGATTATAATTTCTAAGTAATAGAAATTTAGTCTTAGTAATTAAGCCCGCTAGGATTTATGTCTAGCGGGCTTTTTTTATGCAAGGCTTGTTTTGCTTAATTCGCCCGGTATTTCTTTTACTAGCTTTGGCACTAGATAACCAGAAACTTGTGACTTGAGTTGTTCTATCAAATTAATAGCTTTCTTTTCATCAACCATAAAACGTGCTGATCCATTAATAGCATCCATTTGATGCAAATAGTAGGGTAATACTCCGGCATTAAAAAGTGTATAACTAAGGTCTTTAAGTGAGCCAATACTATCATTTATATTCTTAAGTAGTACTGACTGATTAAGTAATGTAAGACCACTCTCTTTCAAGGATAAAAGCTTATTGTGTACTTTTTTATCTATTTCATTAGCATGATTACAATGAGTTACAATTATAATATTCAATCTAGTTAATTTTAGGACTTTAATGAGCTCATCATCTACTCGTTCTGGGATAATAATAGGATAACGTGTATGAATTCTGATTGTTAATAGATGCTCGATTTTTTCTAATTTGTTAATTAAACTTGAAATTTTTTCATTAGATAGGCTAAGTGGGTCACCGCCTGAGAGAATAATCTCTTTTATCTCTTTTCTTGATTGAAGATCATTTATCATTTCTTGTGATTGATGATCAATAAAATGATTTTCTTGATAAGGGTAATTCTTTCTAAAGCAATATCTACAATGTATAGGACAGGCTTGAGTTGTGATTAAGAGATCTCTACTGCTATATTTTTTTATAATACCTTTGCTAGAAAGAGAGCACTCATTAAGGGGATCGTCAGATAAGTTAGGAGAAATAGTATTCTCTTCTGAGGAAGGTAAAACTTGAAGTAAAAGTGGATCTTCTGGGTCGCCTTTTTTCATTCTGGAGATAAAGCTTTTAGGTACTAAAATCGGAAAATTATTTTTTGTCGGATTTATCCATAGATCAGTCTTTTCTATTTCTAGTATTTCTAAAAGATCGTCTAAATTTCTAACAGCATCTTTTATAGAGAGTTTCCAGTTATCTATTTTTTCCATACTCAATTAAAATAAATTTTTTTTATAATTAATTTAACGCTATCATAAGTGAATAAACTTTAAATAATCAAGGTATTAAATATGGCGTCATATAGTACAAATGAGTTTAGGTCAGGTCTAAAAGTATTAATTGATAATGATCCTTATCTTATAGAGGAGAATGAATTTGTTAAGCCAGGTAAAGGACAGGCTTTTAATCGAGTTAAAATCCGCAACCTTAAAACAGGCAGAGTAATAGATAAGACATTTAAATCAGGTGATTCTCTCGAAGTTGCAGATATCGTAGAACAGAATATGCAATATCTGTATTCAGATGGAGAATTCTGGCATTTTATGATTGAAGATACTTTTGAGCAATATGCTGCTAATGAAAATACTTTAGCAGATGCTAAGAAGTGGATCAAAGAGCAAGATATTTGTTTAGTTATGCTCTGGAATGGAGAGCCCTTACTAGTTACTGCTCCAAATTTTGTGGAGCTTAAAGTCTCTTCAACTGATCCTGGCTTAAAAGGAGATACAGCTCAGGGTGGCGTTAAACCAGCAACCCTAGAGACTGGAGTAACTGTTAGAGTCCCATTGTTTGTAGAGCAAGAAGAAACAATTAAAGTAGATACAAGATCTGGGGAATACGTTTCAAGAGTAAAGTAATTTAAACTTTTTCTAAGTGTGAAAAAGTTACTGCTTCTCTTATATTATTAAGATCAGCAGCTATTGCTATTATTCTATCTAATCCAAGGGCTATACCTGAGCATTCAGGAAAATTATGATCAAGAGCATTTAAGAAGCCTTCATCGATAAGATGTTCTTTTTTATCTAATCCCTTTCTTTTTTTATTATCATTTTCAAAGCGCTTTCTTTGCTCTTTGGCATCCGTAAGCTCATTAAATCCATTACCTATTTCTATTCCATTTATAAAAACTTCAAATCTTTTTGCTATATTATTGTTTAGATCAACCTTAGCGAGAGAGCTTTGGTTTATCGGATAATCATAAATATATATAATTGAATTTTTATCCATACTAGGGATAATAATTTGATTTAAAGATAGATCCAGTAGTTGTATTTCTGTACAGTTTTCTGGGTAAGGTATTTTATTTTTTTTTAGTGCATCTAAAAGATTATCTTTATTTAATAATTCCAAGTCTAATACTTTTTTGAATATGTCATCATATTTAAATTTTAGTATTTTATGTATTTCAAAATAAGGCTTTAATAGCATTTTTATTATACTAGTAACTTCATTCATAAGATCATGCTCATCCCATCCAATTCTATACCATTCTAGTAATGTAAATTCTGGTTCATGCCATTTTCCTAATTCATCCGCTCTATATGATTTACAAATTTGATAAATATCTTTTCTTAAGTGAGAAATAATCCTTTTCATATGTAATTCAGGAGATGTATGAAGATAGTATTTATTATTAGCAATCAATCCTTCATCTATAGATATGCTTTCTATTTGAGGATCAGTTACTCCATAAGGTAATAAAGTAGGAGTTTCTACTTCTAGTATTTTTTCTTTTTCAAAAAAAAATCTAATTTTTTTAAGAAATTCAGATCTTATATATATAACTTTTTCAGAGGCTGAAGGCCTCCATTTTTCTTTGCTCATTTTTTATCTTTTATATAGTTTTATAATAAATTATATATGATCTATAATTTAATTTTATGGATCTAAATAAGCTCAGACATTCTCTATCCTTAGCTAGCTCTAGCTCCGAACTAGTTAAGATTATAACCGCTTTTCTTAATACAAAGGATCTTTATTATGGACACGGTACCGATAATTCAGCTGATGAGTCCTATTGGATAGTTCGTAGTCAACAGAACTGGGATGATAAGAAATGGAATTTAAAGCCTGAAATTAAACTAATTAATAAAGTTCTTTATCTTGTAGAAGAAAGAGTCTCAAGTAATAAACCATTAGCGTATATTCTAGGCGAGGCTTTTTTTGCCGAACTAAAATTTATTGTTAATCAGAATGTACTAATTCCTCGCTCTCCGCTGGCAGAGCTAATCAAAAATTCTTTTTCTCCCTGGCTAACATTAAGTGCTGAGAGCAAAGTGCTTGAGATTGGAACTGGAAGCGCTTGTATAGCGATCGCAATAAGTAAATATTGTAGCGCGAAATTAATAGATGCATCGGATATTTCGGAAGATGCATTATTGCTAGCTAAAAAGAATATAATTTTACATGATTGTCATAATATTGAGCTAGTTAGATCAAACTTGTATTCAAATATTTTTAGAAAATATGATTTAATCATCTCTAATCCTCCTTATGTCTCTGAAGAGTCATTTAAAAGACTGCCTAAAGAATATCACTACGAACCAGAGTTAGCTTTAAAGACTAGTGAAAAAGGGTTATTTCTTGTTAAGAGGATTCTTGAACAGTCTATGAAATATCTCAAAGACGGAGGAAGCTTAATTATTGAAGTTGGGGAGTCACAACTAGAGTTGGAACAATATTATCATGGTCTACCAGTTACCTGGCTAGATTTCCATTCTGGTGGAGAAGGGGTTTTAATAGTTTCTAAAGAGCAATTATTAGATTATTTTTCTACTTAATGGCTCATATTTGAGATCTGGGTTATAGTATTAGCTCAATGAATTAAATTAATTTAGGATTATTATATGGCTGGTGATACCTTTGGAAAAATATTTACTGTGACTACTTTTGGTGAAAGTCATGGTAAAGCTTTAGGGTGTATTGTAGATGGATGCCCTCCAGGACTAATGATTTCAGAATCAGATATTCAGCTTGATCTAGATAGAAGAAGGCCTGGCAGATCCCGACATGTCACACAAAGAAAAGAACCTGACTCAGTTAAAATATTATCAGGCGTATTTGATGGAATAACTACAGGAACACCTATTGGATTAATGATTGAAAATGTTGATCAAAGAGCTAGAGACTACGAGAAGATTAAAAATGTTTTTAGACCTGGTCATGCTGATTATACATATCAACAAAAATACGGTATTAGGGATTATAGAGGAGGAGGAAGATCTTCTGCTAGAGAGACTGCAATGAGAGTAGCTGCAGGTGCAATTGCAAGGAAGTATTTACTCGAGAATGCTGGGATCAAAATTACTGGCTATTTATCTCAGCTGGGCCCACATCATTTATCTCCTATTAAGCTAGAGGAAGTAAATGAGAACCCATTTTTTTGTGCCGATCCAGATAAGATTCCTGTTCTAGAACAATATATGATTGATTTAAGAAAAAAGGGAGATTCTATTGGCGCAAGAATTAATATTATTGCTCAAGGAGTTCCACCAGGACTAGGTGAGCCAGTATTTGATAAATTAGAGGCATCAATTTCTCATGCCTTAATGAGCATTAATGCGGTTAAGGGAATAGAGTTTGGAGATGGATTTAAATGTGTTGAGCAACATGGGAGTGAGCATCGTGATGAGCTTACTCCAGATGGATTTAGTAAAAATTCTTCAGGAGGTACTTTGGGAGGAATCTCATCAGGGCAGGATATAGAAGTTAGTATCGCCTTGAAGCCAACTTCTAGTATACAAGTGCCAGGAAAAACTGTTAGTAAAAGTGGAGATGAAACTGATATTGTTACTACAGGCCGTCATGATCCCTGTGTCGGCTTAAGAGCTACTCCTATAGCAGAGGCAATGCTTGCATTAACACTCATGGATCACTTTTTACGAAATAGAGCACAGAATGCTGATGTTAAAAGAGAGACACCAGATATTGAAAGTAGTTAGTAATTTTTCTATTTAAGGTCTAGTAATGAAAAAGAAATATGATATTGCCATCGTTGGCGCTTCTGGTTTAGTTGGAGAGACAATCTTAAAGATTCTTGATGAAAGAGATTTCCCTATAAATAATATTTACTTATTAGCTAGTAGCCGATCTATTGGTAAAACATTGTTTTACAAAGGAAATTTAATACCTATACAGCTACTCGAAGAGTTCGATTTTAGAAAAGCTCATATAGCTTTCTTTTCAGCCGGGAGTTCAGTTTCTAAAGATTATGCTCCAATAGCTGCTGACTCAGGAGCAATTGTTATTGATAATACATCCTGTTTTAGATATGAAGATGACGTACCTTTGATTGTGCCTGAGTGTAATCTTGATAGGTTAGGTGATTATAGCTCTAGAGGTATAATCGCAAATCCTAATTGTTCTACTATACAAATGGTAGCTGCTCTTTATCCAATTTATAAGTCAGTAGGCATTGAAAGGATCAATGTATCAACCTATCAAGCTTTATCAGGAGCTGGTAGAAACGCTATGGATACTTTAAAGACAGAGACCATAGCTTATTTAGAAAATAATGAAAGTGATGGTAAAGAGAGTAAGATACCTTTTGCTTTTAATGTAATACCACAGATAGATATTTTTTTAGAAAATGGCTTTACTAAAGAAGAGATGAAGATGGTTTGGGAGACAAAAAAAATATTAGGAGATTCTAAAATATTAGTTAACCCAACTTGTGTGAGGGTTCCAGTTTTTTTTGGACATTCAGAGGCAGTCCATTTAGAAACTAAAGCTAAAATATCAGTAAAGAAGGTAGTAGAGTTATTAAATAAGGCTCCTGGTATAAAGGTTATAGATGATAAGGCATCTGAAAAGTATCCAACACCAAGAATTGATGCTGAGCATAATGATAATGTTTTTGTAGGAAGGGTTCGTGAAGATCATTCACACCCAAGAGGCATCAATCTTTGGATTGTTTCAGATAATGTGAGAAAGGGTGCTGCACTTAATAGCATACAAATTGCTGAAGCGCTTATTGAACAAGTAATGTAATTTTTTTATTGTTTATATGTCAAAAATAATTAATAAAGCTTTTATAAAGATATTATTTTTAATCTTTTTTGTATCTTTAGGCTCGCTCTCACAGGAGTTAGCTAATTATGAGGTTCAGCGAGGAGAAACATTATGGTCAATAGCTGATAGATATCAAATTACTGGATTAACTGTTGGTCAGACTGCTAACCTTATTTATCAAAATAATTTACATGCTTTTGAAGGCGATATAACAAATCTAATTATTGGTTCTAGATTATTAATTCCATTAAGTGAGGAAATAGGACAAGAATTTTTAGTTGAGAATAATGATCTTTTAGAAGAAATAGACCTTCTTGAAGAGGAATTGCTGGTATTAAATAATGAGCTAGATGAAATAAATGAAAATATTTTTTATGTAGAGCAAGAATTTAAAAATTTAGAATTTAGTTATCAGGAGCTAGAAGTAAATTACCAAGACTTACTTAGTGAATTTGATGAAATTAATGAGTTAAGAAATTCTGAGCTAGCTAATAAAGATATGAATCCTATATTAAATCAAGAGATCAAAGATAACGTTGATAGGCTAGAATTATTAATAGAGCTAATTCTAGCTCCTTTTTTCCTAATTGGCCTTGGTATAGGACTTTTTTTATCTTCAGTTTTATATATTATGATGCCTAATTCACATAGCCAATTAAATGTAAGTGAAGGCCATAGTAGTAATAATATAAATAATGAAAATGAAGGATTAGATTTAGAGGCAGGAGTTAACATGCAGCTAGATCTTGCTCAAGCGTATATTGATATGGGAGATATAGATAAAGCGCTTGCAGTCCTTGAAAAGGTTTTAGTTGAAGGTGATTTATCACAGAAGAAGGTAGCAAAAAAACTTATCGATAGTTTATAAATTTTTAGGATTTCTGATTTGCGTATTGCTCTTGGTTTAGAATATGACGGTACTAATTTTTTTGGTTGGCAGGCACAAAAAAATAATAGAAGTGTGCAGTCAGTACTAGAGGATTCTATTTCATTAGTTGCTGATAGAAGGGTTAAGGTGAGTGGTTCTGGAAGAACAGATACAGGTGTTCATTCTATAGGCCAAGTAGTTCATTTTGATACTGATTCAATTAGAACTAATAGAGGGTGGAGGCTAGGTATTAACTCTAATCTACCAGAAGATATATCTGTGTTATGGGTAAGAGAAATAGATAATGATTTTGATTCAAGGAGGTCTGCATTAGATAGGTCATATAGATATATTATTCATGAATCAGAGACAAGATCTGCTTTATTAAGAAATAGGGCCTGGACTATAAATAAGAAACTAGATGTTAGCGCTATGTTAGTTGCTGCTAGCTATTTGTTAGGTGAAAATGATTTTTCATCATTTAGAGCTTCTAGTTGCGAATCTATAAGCCCCATGAGGAATATGTTCTCAATTTCATTCACTAAGGACACAAATTATTTATCAATAGAATTTAGAGCTAATGCCTTTCTTCAACATATGGTTAGAAATATCGTAGGATCATTAGTAAATGTTGGAACTGGTAAAGCAGATACTAAATGGTTTTATGATTTATTGTTATCTCAAGACAGGAAGATGGGCTCAATGGCTGCGCCACCACAAGGCTTATTTCTTTTAAAGATTAGATATCCAAAAAAATATAACCTTCCTTCAGGATACGTATCTAATTTTAACAACTTTCAAAATATAAATTATTTGTTTTAATTAATTTATTAACTCATATAATATTAGTAGTTATCTAAGGAGTTTTAAATTAAAGAGATATATGAGCTGGTTTGATAAATTAATGCCCTCAGGGGTGAGCACGGTTATAAAGAAGAAGTCTGTCCCAGAAGGCTTATGGGTAAAATGTCCAAATTGTACTGCCCAACTTTATCGTGCAGAGTTAAAAAGAAATTTATATGTTTGTATAAAATGCAATCATCATATGAGAATTAGTGCAAGAGATAGGTTAGATTATTTTTGTGATCCTGATTCTATATATGAAATAGCTGAAAAATTACAGTCAAAAGATCCTTTAAATTTTAAAGATTCTACTAGATATACGGATAGAATTAAGAAAGCGCAGTCAGATTCTGGTGAGTATGATGCATTGATAGTTGTAGCTGCTACACTTAAGTCATTGCCTGTAGTTGTTTCTGCTTTTGAATTTAGTTTCATGGCTGGCTCTATGGGATCGGTAGTCGGGGAGAAATTTGTCCGAGGAGTAAATTACGCTATAGAAAAGAATAGACCTTTTATTTGTTTCAGTACAAGTGGGGGAGCTAGAATGCAGGAAGCATTATTTTCATTATTTCAAATGGCCAAAACTAGTTCTGCATTAGTATCATTATCTCGTGCAAGACTTCCATATATTTCTGTAATGACGGATCCAACAACAGGTGGCGTTTCTGCAAGTTTAGCATTGCTTGGGGATATCAATATTGCTGAACCGAATGCTCTTATAGGTTTCGCTGGTCCAAGGGTAATTGAGCAGACTGTAGGCGAAAAATTACCAGAAGGTTTTCAACGCTCTGAATTTCTTCTTGAAAAAGGTGCATTAGATACAATCATTGACAGAAGGGATCATAGAGATAAAATTGCCTCTCTACTATCAAAGCTTACGAAAAGAACTATTTCCAATTGATTTTTCTAATTGGTGAAACTTTTGCCTAGATTTTCAAAAGTTGAAGAGTGGCTTCATTGGCTTTAGAATCTTCACCCAACAAAAATTGATTTAACTTTAGATAGAGCTAAAAAAGCTTTAACTAATATTGGATTAGATGAAAAAAAATTTCCTTCTATCGTTATTGCTGGTACTAATGGAAAGGGATCTTCTGTTGCTTTCCTAGAAGGAATTTATTTTGAAGCAGGGTATAAAGTAGGTTCGTTCACATCTCCACATATAAGTTGCTTTAATGAGAGAATAAGGATCAACAAAGAGCAGATAAAAGATTCTGATTTAATTAATGTTTTTAGTTTGATTGATGTTGCAAGAAAAGAAGTTAGCCTATCTTATTTTGAGTACTCTTTTATTGCTGCTTTATATTATTTTGTGATAGAAAATATTGATATTGCGTTATTTGAAGTTGGTCTAGGTGGAAGATTGGATGTAGTAAATTCAATTGACCATGATCTTAGTTTAATTACAAGTATTGATTTGGACCATCAGTCTTGGCTGGGAGATGATAGGGATTCAATTGGATTAGAAAAAGCTGGTGTGATGAGACCAAAAAAACCTTCTGTTATTTCAGATAGGAACCCTCCTAAATCAATTCTGGAGTATGCTCAAAATATAAAAGCTGTACTCCATAGGATTGGAAGTAGTTTTGATTATACTAGAAAGGAAAATTATTGGGATTATTTCTCTGATAATGATGTGATACATTCGATCGATTACCCTAGTTTTGGTGCAGATATTCAATTAGATAATGCTAGTGGCTCTATTGCTGCCGCTAAGATTATGTCTAATTCTTTACCTATAAATAAAATTGATATAAAAAAAGGAATTTCTAGAACAAAAATTAAAGGCAGGATAGATAAATATCATATAAATGGAGTCGATTGGTTATTTGATGTGGCACATAATCCTGCTTCAACTAAAATCTTAGCTCAAAAACTTAAGTCCATTCCAAATAAGGGTAAAGTTATCGCAATTTTTAGTATGTTACGAGATAAAGATATAAAGTCATCGATAGCAAATCTAATTCCTTATATTGATGAGTGGAATTTTGTTGCGCTGGAAGGAGATAGATCATGCTCAAGTAAAGATATTATTAAAAATTTATCAAATTTTGATATTACTATATCAAGCCATTCTTCAGTTGATTTAGCTTATTCAGTGATTGAGCCAACTGCTAAAAAAGGAGATTTAGTAGTTATTTTTGGATCTTTTAGAATTGTTGCTCCCGTAATGACAATCCTTGGTTTATAATTTAAAAAATAATTTTAATAATATGGTGCTTTCTCAAGAAAAATGGATAGACATTTAAAAGAAAGACTAACAGGGGCTGCTGTACTTATTCTTTTGGGTGTATGGTTAATACCTATTTTCCTGGATGGTAAAGGGCTTGATAGCTCATTTACAAGGCCTATCCCTATCCCTATCCCTTTTCAGCAAAAAGATGATGAAATGCCTTTAAAAATAATTACTCTTGATTCTGACAGAAGCTCTCCATTATCACAGAATCCTAATTGGTTGGTTGAGGTGGGTAGTTATGAGGATCAATATAGCGCAGAAAACCAAAAAGAAAAGGTTGCTAGTAGAGGCTTTAATCCCGTAATTATGAATTATGAGGATGAGGGTACTTATTTTTACAGAGTTATGGTTGCTTCTGTATCGGAAGAGGAGGCAGATTCTATATTAGCCCAGTTAATTTTATTAGGTTTTGAGGCTCAGGTAGTTGAGAGGTAATAGTTATCCATTATGAATCTACTGGATTTAATAATCATACTTTCAATTTCTTTTTCTGGGTTAATTGGATTTTTTAGAGGGTTTGTAAGAGAAGTTTTATCGATTATTATTTGGTTAGTGGCGATATGGCTAGCTTGGAAATTTTCAACACCTGCATTAATAAATTTATTTACGTGGATTGAGCCGTCAGAGTTAAGAATTTGGGCCTCAAGATTATCAATTATATTGGTAACTATAATTTTAGGTAATTTACTTACATGGCTTTTAAATATATTTATTAAAAAAATTGGCCTATCTTCATCTAATAATTCTATAGGTATTTTATTTGGCATAGCTAGAGGGTTTATCATTTTTGGTTTATTCGTTATATTGGGGGATTATACTGATATTAACCAAAACTCTTGGTGGGAAGAATCTACATTAATACCATTTGGTGAATATGCTGCTGATGGCATAAGATATTACTTAGATTTATTTGATTATAATTTGTAATTTTCTAAAGGATAGTAAAATTATGTGTGGAATTGTAGGAATAGTTGGACCAAAAAGAGTTAATCAATTTCTTTATGAAGCTTTAACAAATCTCCAACATAGAGGTCAAGATGCTGCAGGAATTATGACAGCAGATAAAAGTCATTTATATTTACATAAGAGTAATGGCCTAGTTAGGGATGTTTTCGATGATTCTGATATGAGTCGTTTAAAAGGAGATATGGGAATAGGTCATGTAAGATACCCTACTGCTGGTAGTGCAAGTCAGACAGAATCTCAGCCTTTCTACGTGAACTCTCCTTATGGCATAGGGTTAGCTCATAATGGAAATTTAGTAAATGCCTTAGAATTAAAAAAATTAGTTACAGAGAAGGAACGAAGGCATTTAAATACTACTTCTGATACAGAAATTTTGCTTAATATATTTGCTCATGAGCTTAGTAAGTCATCAAAGAAACAACTCACCCCTGAGGCAATATTAAAAGCTATAAAAAAGGTTCATAAACGATGTTCTGGCGGATATGCTGTGGTAGCTTTGATTGTGGGTCATGGGATCGTTGCGTTTAGAGACCCTAATGGCATAAGACCTCTCGTTTTAGGTAAAAGGTTAACTAAGAATGGATTAGAGAGAATGGTTGCTTCAGAAAGCGTAGCGCTTAATGCACTTGGTTTTGAAGTAGAGAGAGACATTAAACCGGGAGAAGCATTATTTATTGATTCAGATTCACAGGTATATAGTCAATTATTGGATCATAATGAATCATATTCTCCTTGTATCTTCGAGTATGTTTATTTTGCTCGGCCAGATTCGATTATGGATCGCCTTTCAGTATATAAATCCCGTTTAAGAATGGGAGAAAAGCTAGCTGAGAAGATTCTCAGAGAAAGGCCTAATCATGATATTGATGTAGTTATTCCTATTCCAGATACTTCGAGGACTGCCGCAGTTCAGGTAGCTCATGTTTTAGGAGTAAAGTATAGAGAAGGATTTATAAAAAATAGATATATCGGACGAACTTTTATTATGCCTGGTCAAGCTGAGAGAAAAGCTTCTGTTAAAAGGAAGCTCAACGCTATAGAGCTAGAATTTAATAAAAAGAATGTTTTATTGGTTGATGATTCTATTGTTAGAGGAACAACCTCACAACAAATTGTTAGTATGGCAAGAGATGCTGGCGCAGCAAATGTTTATTTTGCTTCAGCTGCACCTCCTGTAAGGCATCCTAATGTTTATGGTATTGATATGCCTGCAGTTAAGGAATTAATAGCAAGCAATAAGAGTACTGATGAGGTTCAGGATTTTATTGGTGCAGATTGGTTGATTTATCAAGATCTAGAAGACTTAATAGAGGCTGTTCTTCACAAAAGTTCAAATATAAAAACTTTTGATACTTCATGCTTTTCTGGTAGTTATGTTACTGAAGATGTTACTCAGCACTATCTTGAAAGTCTTGAATTAGTTCGTTCTGATTCTGCAAAAGTTATGAGAGATGCTAAGATTTTACTAGAAGAAAACGAAGACAAAGATAAAGATGGTTTGGCAAAAATAATTGGTGAGTTATAGGGAGACCAGTTTATAGCCACTATTATCCCACTGAAGATATTTTGGATCATCGTGCCAAGCTCCTAAAACAACTCTAGAACATTCTTGGTTATTTATTAAATATTTATGTATATTTGGCCTGTGAGTATGTCCATGAACTATGATACTTACAGAGTGTTTCATCATGTACTCTTTGACAGTATTCTCATTCACATCCATAATTTTTTCTGATTTACTCTGCATAGCGTCTTTACTACTTTCACGAAGTTTATTAGCAATTATATTTCTTTCTTTTAAGGTTTTATTAAGAAAGTTTTCTTTCCATTTTTTATTTCTTACTTCTGATCTAAATTTAAGATATTCAATATCATCAGTACACAGAAGATCACCATGGGTTAAAAGCACTTTTTTTCCATTAACATAAATAATTTCTTCTTCAGGCAATATATGACATCCAGTTATTTCAGAAAAATTCTGACCAACTAAAAAATCTCTATTACCATGCATAAAGTAACAGAGGGTATTTTTTTTTCTTAAGTCTGATAGTGCTTCAGCTATAATTTTATAATTTTGATTTAAGTCTTCATCGCCAATCCAAGCTTCAAAAAGATCTCCTAATATATATAATTTATCAGCTTTAGTAGCCTTAATTTTAAGAAATTCTATAAAAGTATCAATTCCCTGAGGATTATTGGTATCTAGATGAAGATCAGCTATAAATAAATTTAGCATTTATCAATGACAAGACTAATTAGACAACAATTCAATACTTTCTATGATAATTGAATCTACAGGTACATTTCTTTCGAAGCTGCCTTTTGCTGATGTAGAGACGTGGCCTATTTCATCAATTATTTCCATACCATTTACCACATTTCCAAAAACAGTATAACCCCAGCGAGTAGGCCTTGGATTTAGATCAAGATTATCTGATAGGTTAATATAGAACTGTGTATTTCCAGAGTGGGGTGAATTTAGTCTTGCGAGACCAACTGTTCCTCTAAGATTACTTAGACCATTACCAGATTCATTTATAATATTCACTTCAACTTCTTTTGCATCTAAATTTTCATCATAACCACCAGCCTGAGCTATAAATCCTTGAACAACTCTATGAAAGATAGTGCCGGAATAAAAATCTTCATTAACGTATTTGAGGAAATTTTCAACTGTAAGAGGCGCTCTTCCTTTATCAAGCTCAAGAATAAAACTACCTACATTAGTACTAACTTCTACTCTAGGCTTCATATTGTCTGAATGAGTAGGACTTTGGCTATAAATATCAAATGGTAAAAGAATTAAAATTATTGTATAAAATATTTTCATATTAACCTACCTTGCTTAAATAGTAGCAGCGTCTAAAGTATTTTTCATTAATATAGCAACTGTCATTGGTCCCACCCCTCCTGGTACAGGAGTTATTTTGCTCGCTCTTTGCTTTACTGAGTCAAAATCTATATCTCCGACAATACTATTATCTCCAGATCTATTTATACCAACATCGACAACCACGGACCCTTTTTTTATCATTTCGCCAGACACTAGCTTTTCTTTGCCAACAGCAACACAGAGAATATCTGCTTTTTTTACATATTGAGAGAGGTTTTTTGTAAAACGATGACAAATTGTTGTTGTAGCCCCAGCTAAAAGCATTTCTAGTGCCAGCGGTCTTCCCACATGGTTTGAAGCACCAACAATAACCGCATGCTTTCCTGAAAAATTAACACCTGACCTTTCTAATAAAACCATAATACCGTGTGGTGTACATGGCCTTAGCAATGGCATTCTTTGGCTCAATCTTCCTATAGTATAAGGATGAAACCCATCAACATCTTTTCTCGGATCAATTTTTTCAATTACGATTCTTTGATCTATATGCTTTGGTAAGGGTAACTGAACTAATATTCCATGAATATTTTTATCATGATTTAATTTTTCTATTAAATTTATTAACTGTGATTGTTTTGTATTTTTCTCAAGGTCAAAATCATAAGATTTAATTCCCACAAATTTACATGCTAAGCGTTTATTTTTAACATATATTTGTGAGGCTTTATCATTGCCAATAACAATCATAGCTAGTCCTGGTGAAGATAGACCTTTAGAGAGCCTCTCTATGATTTTACTAGCAACTTCTTTTTGTATTTGCTTAGCTATACTTTTCCCATCAATTATTTGGGCAGACATAAATCCTCCTTACACATTATAAGTTTAATGTAATATCTTAGCTATGATAAGATGATAAATTAGTTTAATGTAATTTAATTCGGGGCATGGCGCAGCCTGGTAGCGCAACTGCTTTGGGAGCAGTGGGTCGGCGGTTCGAATCCGTCTGCCCCGACCATGTATAATTGATATTTTGTTGATTGTGGTTATAGGATTGCGCTTGTGGCTCAACTGGATAGAGCATCGGCCTTCTAAGCCGAGGGTTGCAGGTTCGAGTCCTGCCAAGCGCGCCACAGACAGATTTAAGATTTACTATGGTGGGCGTAGCTCAGTTGGTAGAGCCCCAGGTTGTGATCCTGGTCGTCGTGGGTTCAAGTCCCATCGTCCACCCAAGTAAACTTTTTGGGCCGTTAGCTCAATCAGGTAGAGCAGCAGACTCTTAATCTGTTGGTTATAGGTTCGATTCCTATACGGCCCAACATAGTTTTTATGGTTATAATTGATATAAGGCTTAATTTTTTTGCGAAAGTGGCGGAATTGGTAGACGCGCTGGATTTAGGTTCCAGTGGGGCAACCCGTGAGAGTTCGAGTCTCTCCTTTCGCACCAATTGATCGGAGTTTGTTATGAAAGAGGTTGCTAATGAGACGTTTAAGGTTAAGGTAAAAAAAACTGGCCCTATAGAGCGTTCTATGATCATTAGGTTTCCAGATGAGCAAATACAACAGGAAACTTCAAAAAAAATTGAAAAATATAGGAAAGGCGCTAAATTAAGTGGTTTTCGACCAGGGAAGGTACCATTAGATATTATTAAAAAAAGGTATGGTGAGCAGTTTCGTCAGGAAGCAATCTCTGATTTCATTACATCTTCTTATTCTGAGGCGCTCGATAAAGAGGGTCTTCATCCTGCTGGTCAGCCTAATATCGAAGTTTCTCCTAAAAATATTAAAGGATTTTTTAGCTACACTGCAACTTTTGAAATCTTCCCTAAAATTAAATTAAACCCAATACAGAGACTAAATATAGAAACTTTAGAAGCAGAAATCACAGAAGCTGATATTGACAAAATGTTAACAAATATCAGAAATCAGAAGGCAGATTGGTCTGAAGTACAAAGAAAATCAAAATCAGGAGATAGAGTTACTATAGACTTTGTAGGAAAAATAGAAGAAGTTGAGTTTGAAGGAGGAAGGGGAGAAAAAGCCCCTATAGTGATTGGCGAAGGACAAGTTATTAAAGATTTTGATGATGCTCTTACGAATGTTTCGGCACAAGAGAGAAAAGTATCTGAGGTTAGATTTCCTAAGGATTATCACCAAAAGGATTTAGCTGGAAAGAAAGCTATTTTTGATATTAATGTTCATAAAATTGAAGAGAAAGTTCTTCCTGATTTAAATAAAGATTTTTTTTCTAGCATAGGTATAAAAGAAGGTGGATTAGAAGCTCTTCGAAATCAATTGCAAGAAAACGCTGAAAAGGAGATAGAGCAAAGAAAAAAATCGTTCTCTAAGGATTCGGCTTTTGAGGCGCTACTTAAATCAAATAAAGTAATTATCCCTAATGCTTTGATAGAGAGACAGATATTGTCTCTTAAAGAGCAATCTAAGGAACAAAAAAAGGAAGATACTAGATCTGGTGAGGAGTATAAAGCTATAGCAGAGCGTCAAGTAAGGTTAGGATTGCTTGTTCAGCATATTATTGAAGACCAAGAAATAAAGGTAGGAGAAAAAGAGATTGACGAAAGGATTTCTAGTCTAGTTTTGAATTATGATAAACCTGAAGAAATTAAGTCGATTTATAAAGGTAATAGTGAATTGATGTCTCAATTGGAATCATCAATATTAGAAGAGAAGGTTGTAGAATTTTTGTTAAATACTGCAAAAGTAAGTAAAAAAAATGTAAAGTTAGATGAAATTATTAATTATTAATAAGGTTAAAAGAGGGGTATTTTAGTGAGTGTTAAGGGATTAAATTTAGTACCAATGGTGGTCGAGCAAACATCTAGAGGTGAAAGGGCATATGATATTTATTCGAGACTTCTTAAGGATCGTGTAATATTTATAGTTGGTCCTATAGATGATAATGTAGCAAACTTAATTGTTGCTCAGCTTCTTTTTCTAGAGTCAGAAGACTCAAGTAAAGATATTCATTTATATATTAACTCTCCTGGAGGTATTGTTACTGCTGGTCTCTCAATCTATGATACTGTCCAATTTATTAAGCCAGATGTGAGTACAATCTGTGTGGGTCAAGCTGCAAGTATGGGCTCTCTTCTTTTAGCTGGTGGTTCAAAGGGTAAAAGGTACTGCTTGCCCCATTCTAGGATTATGATTCATCAACCAAGCGGAGGTTTTCAAGGCCAGGCTTCAGATATTGATATACATGCAAGGGAAGTTTTAAAGCTTAGGTCAAGGTTAAATCAAATATTGTCTAACCACACGGGAAAATCTACTGCTCAAATTGAAACAGATAGTGATCGTGATTATTTTATGGATGCAGAGTCAGCCGTAGATTATGGTTTAGTAGATACTATTTTGCATCAACGATAAAAAGCTCAAAAAAGTAATTTATTATTGTAGCTAGAATTTTTTGCTAAAACTCTGATATTATATTAAGAAATTAGACTTATTATTTTAAATAAATAGAGGTTTTTTATGAGTGATGATACCACTAATCAATCTGGAGATGGAAAGCTCTTATACTGTTCTTTTTGTGGTAAGAGTCAGCATGAAGTTAGAAAACTAATTGCTGGACCTTCTGTTTTTGTTTGCGATGAATGTGTTGAGCTCTGTAATGATATTATTCGAGAAGAGCTTAATGATGATTTAGTCAATGAAGAAAATATATTATTAAAGCCTCAAGAAATTAAAAATAAACTTGATGGTTATGTTATTGATCAGAATCAAGCAAAGAAAGTTCTCTCTGTTGCTGTTTATAATCACTATAAAAGATTAAAGGTACAGAGTAAGAAGGATAAAGATGGTATAGAATTAGCCAAGAGCAATATTTTACTTATTGGTCCTACTGGTTGTGGTAAGACGTTATTGGCAGAGACACTTGCTAGACTTCTTAATGTACCCTTCACTATTGCCGATGCTACTACCTTGACAGAGGCAGGATATGTAGGTGAGGATGTAGAAAATATTATTCAAAAACTTCTTCAGCAGTGTGATTATGATGTTGAAAGAGCTCAAAAAGGAATAGTCTACATTGATGAAATTGATAAAATTTCTAGAAAATCTGAAAATCCATCTATTACTAGAGATGTTTCTGGTGAAGGTGTTCAGCAAGCATTATTAAAGCTCATTGAGGGAACAATTGCTTCAGTTCCTCCCCAAGGTGGTAGAAAGCATCCCCAGCAAGAATTTTTGCAAGTTGATACAAGTAATATATTATTTATTTGTGGTGGAGCTTTTGCTGGACTAGATAAAATTATAATAAATAGAAGTTCAAAGAGTGGTATAGGCTTTGTTGCCGATGTTAAAAGTAAAAGTGAATCTAATACATACAGTGATATAGTTAAATCTGTTGAGCCTGAAGATCTTATCAAGTTTGGTCTAATACCTGAGTTTATTGGACGATTGCCTATTATAGCTACTCTCGAGGAGTTAGATGTTTCTGCTCTAAAAAGGATTCTCATTGAGCCAAAAAATGCTCTGTCGAAGCAATATAGAAAGCTGTTTGATATGGAGGGCGTCCAGCTTGAGATAAGGGATGACGCTATTCAGGCTGTTGCACATTGTGCCATGACAAGAAAGACTGGTGCCAGAGGTCTTAGAACAATTCTAGAGGGAGCATTACTCGACATCATGTATGATTTACCATCTATCAAGGGGGCAGAAAAGGTAGTGGTTGATGAGGCTGTTGTATTGGGCGAGAATTCGCCATACGTGATTTATGCTAATGATGATCAGGTGTTATCAGTTAAAAAAAGCTCTTAATTTCTTGAGTTTCTAGAATTAGACCCAAATATAATGATATCAGTTAATTTTTTTATTTATGTTTTATGGACAATAAAGATCAAGATATTATTTTGAGTACTAAGTCTCTCCCTCTTCTCCCTTTAAGAGATGTTGTAGTTTTTCCTCATATGGTCATGCCTTTATTTGTTGGAAGGGAAAAATCTATTTCTGCAATAGAAAAAGCAATGCTTACGAATAAAGAGGTTTTTTTAGTTGCTCAAAAAAATGCTGATATAGATTATCCTGCAAAAGATGATTTCTATCATTTTGGTACTATAGCCTCTATTCTTCAGGTACTTAAACTACCTGATGGAACTATAAAGGTGTTAGTAGAGGGATCATCAAGAGCAAGAATAAGCTCACTAAAGGAAGAAGACTTCTTTATAGCAGAATTAGAACATATTTCTGATGTGAAGGTTCACAATAAAGAAATAGAAGCCTTATCGCGCTCAATTTTATCTAGGTTTGAAGTTTATATTAAGCTAAATAATAAAATACCTAGTGAGATTATAAATTCTCTGTCTGCTATTGATGAGCCAGGAAAATTAGCAGATACAGTTGCAGCACATATAGATCTAAAACTATCTATCAAACAGAATATTCTTGAAATAGCTGATACAAAAAATCGTTTAGAACATATTTTGGCTCTAATTGATAATGAAATTGATTTACTTAATGTAGAAAGAAAGATTAGAAAAAGAGTAAAAAATCAAATGGAGAAGAGTCAGAGAGAATATTATTTAAATGAACAAATGAAGGCGATACAAAAGGAATTAGGAGAAATAGAAGATGGGCAAAATGATTTATCAGAGTTAGATAAAGCAATTAATTCGTCAGGTATGGCAAATGAGGCTAAAGAAAAAGCAAATAATGAGTTAAATAAATTAAAATTAATGTCTCCAATGTCTTCTGAAGCAACTGTTGTTAGAAATTATCTTGAATATTTAATTAAGCTTCCTTGGAAAAAAAGAACTAAAGTTTTTAAAGACCTTTCTCTAGCAAGAAAAAATCTTGATAAAGATCACTTTGGCTTAGAGCAAGTTAAAGAGAGGATTTTAGAGTACCTTGCCGTTCAAAATAGGGTGAAGAAACTCAAAGGACCTATTCTATGTCTAGTAGGCCCTCCTGGTGTGGGAAAAACGTCTCTCGGAAAGAGTATAGCCGAGGCTACAAATCGAAACTTTGTGAGAATGTCTCTCGGAGGCCTAAGGGATGAAGCGGAGATTAGAGGTCATCGAAGGACTTATATTGGCTCAATGCCAGGAAAGATAATTCAAAATATAACTAAATCTAAAGTTAAGAATCCTTTGTTTTTACTTGATGAGGTAGACAAAATGTCTATGGACTTTAGAGGCGATCCATCCTCAGCCTTATTGGAAGTGCTTGATCCTGAGCAAAATTCTACTTTTGCTGATAACTACCTAGAGGTAGATTATGATTTATCAGAAGTAATGTTCATTTGTACAGCAAATACACTAAATATACCTGCTCCATTGTTAGATCGTATGGAGGTAATTAGGATTCCTGGTTATACAGAAGATGAAAAAGCAAATATTGCAAAAAATTATCTTGTTCCAAAGCAAATTTCAGAAAATGGATTAAAAGCTTCAGAGTTACAGATATCTAAGTCTTCTATCTATGAGATTATTAGATATTATTCGAGAGAAGCAGGTGTAAGAAATTTAGAAAGAGAGATTGCTAAGATTTGTAGAAAGGTCGTTAAGAAGATTGTAATAGAAAATATTAGCTCTAAATTAGTTAGAATTAATACGAGAAATTTATCTAAATTTCTTGGAATTAAGCGCTTTAAGTTTGGACTAGCAGAAAAAACTAATCGTATTGGTCAAGTTACAGGCTTGGCTTGGACGGAAGTTGGTGGAGAGCTTTTAAATATAGAGACAGCTATAGTTAAAGGAAAGGGTAAGTTAATCAATACCGGCAAACTCGGAGATGTGATGAAAGAGTCTATCAGAGCAGCTATGACTGTAGTAAGAAGTAGAGCGAGCTCACTAGGCTTAGAAGATGATTTTTCTCAAGAGATCGATGTTCATATTCATGTTCCAGAAGGAGCTACTCCTAAGGATGGGCCATCAGCAGGTATTGGAATGTGCGCATCTTTAGTTTCGGCATTAACTAAGATCCCTATTCGTTCAAATGTTGCCATGACTGGCGAGATTACTTTAAAAGGAGAAATTCTTCCAATTGGCGGGTTAAAAGAGAAGCTTCTTGCCGCTCATAGAGGAGGGATTGATACAGTTCTTATTCCTATTGAAAATAAGAAGGATTTACCGGAAATACCGAATAACATCAAAGACAAGCTAACAATACTTCCTGTGAAATGGATAGATGAAGTTCTCCAATTATCACTTACTCATTTGCCTGAAATCAAAGAAAATAGTGAAAGTTTAGGTAAAGAATCAAGTTCTGAGAATGAGATAGTAGACGATCCAAATATTAGCCTGCCGCACTAATTTTTAAATCTTTAATTGACAGCATAAAATATCAATTGGTATAAAACTTACGTTAATGATATTTAATATTGATATAAAACTTTTTATAAGGGGTAATAATGAATAAAGCACAATTAATTGATTCAGTTGCTAGCCAAGCAAATCTTTCTAAAGCAGATGCAAGCAGAGCTGTGGATGCCTTAGTAAGTAGCGTTTCTAGCTCACTTAGAGATGGAGACCAGGTTTCTATTGTAGGTTTCGGCACTTTTACGGTTAAACATAGAGCCGCTCGTATGGGAAGAAACCCTAGGACTGGGGAAACAATTCAGATAGCTGCAACAAATGTTCCAGGATTTAAAGCTGGAAAGGCACTTAAAGAAGCCGTAAACTAGTACTCCAACTAACTGGATAAGTCTTTCCTGGATGGGTGCTTAGCTCAGCTGGGAGAGCGGCGCCCTTACAAGGCGTAGGTCGGGGGTTCGATCCCCTCAGCACCCACCAACCATCCGGAGTGGTAGTTCAGCTGGTTAGAATACCGGCCTGTCACGCCGGGGGTCGCGGGTTCGAGTCCCGTCCACTCCGCCAGATTTAAAAGGGTAGTTTTGTATTTCTGCCCTTTTTATTATTTTTTTTTGGATGTTATTTATGTTGCAATCATTTAGGGAAGGTATAGGAAGATGGCTAGCTATTTTTATTCTTGGCTTAATAGCCTTAACTTTTATTTTTTGGGGTGTAGATTTAAATTTCTATGGTTCAACTTATGCTGCAAGAGTTAATGGTGAAGAGATTTCTCTGGTTGATTTTGAGAGAGATTTCCAAAATCAGTTAAATGAATATCAGCAACTTTTTCAACAAGAAATAACAGATGAAATTCAAACTCAGTTAAGACTTTCTTCATTAGAGGAGCTGATTCGAAAAGAAGCGCTATCCCAAAGAATAAAATCTGAAGGATATGTTGTTTCGAGCTCTAAGCTTGTTGATTCAATTAGAAATATGGCAATTTTTCAAGTTGGAGGAGAATTTTCTCTAGATCTATATCAATCACAATTGTTAAATTCAGGCCTATCTTCTGCAGAGTTTGAATTACTTCAACGTGAACAACTTTATTTGGTTGAGCTCCAGTCTTCGATTATTGGATCTGGTTTTAATACGCAAGATGAATTTATTAGATATATTGAGTTAAATGATCAAACTAGGGAAATTTCTTATTCTAAATTTTCTGTTGATAATTATATAAACGACCCTGTGATAAGTGATATTGATATAGATCAATATTATGAAAATAATAAGGATAAATTTTTTACTGAAGAGAGTGTAAATATTGAATATTTAGAGCTAATAAAAAATGATCTTTCTATTGAGCCTTCTGTAAGTGAAGAGGCTTTATTATCCTTTTACGAGGATGAGGCATATAGATTTACTGCAGAAGAAGAGAGAGCGGCTAGTCATATATTGTTAGACGCAAGTATAGATAATAGCTTCGATATATATGAGGAGGTTATTTCTAGATTAGATTCTGGTGAGGATTTTGGAGATCTTGTTTTAGAATTTTCTCAAGATAATGGAACTAGTGATAATGGAGGTTATTTAGGATGGATTACTAGAAACTCACTAGATACGAGTTTTACGGATGCTTTATTTGAAATGGAATTAGGCCAAATTTCACAATTAGTACAGACTAGTTTTGGTTATCATATTATAAGATTGGATGATGTTAGATCTGGAGAGATCCAGACATTTGAGGAAGTTAAGGATCAGCTTTCTGTAGAGTATCAAAATGAGCAGCGAGAATCGCTATTTTATGATTTGGCTTTAGAGCTTACAGATTTGTCTTTTAATGCCTATGATAATTTAGATACAGTCGCTGATGAAATGAACATTCCTTTGAAGACCTTTTTTGGCCTAACTCGAAGTGGGTCTTCTACGCCTTTTGTTTCAAGTCCTGATGTAGCTAGATCAGCCTTTAGCGAGATTATTGTTGGTCAAGGAATAAATAGCAATCCTATAGAATTATCGGAAGACCACGTTATAGTTTTAAGGACAACTCAATTTAATCAATCTTCTCAAAGATCACTGGAAGCGGTTAAAGAGGAAATAAGAAGTGAGCTTGTTTTAGAAGAGGCAAAAAATTTAGCCTTATCTGTTGCTAATGATTTTATGACATCAGCAAATTCTGAAAACAGTAATTATGAATCTATTGCAAATAGCTTAGGAGGGGAGTGGGAAGAAAGGTCTTGGGTAGGAAGAGAAAGCTCTATATTGCCTAATGTAGTTTTAAGTTCTTTGTTTGATCTGCCATATTCAGCAGAAAATAATATCTCTGAAAGAATAGTTACTTTAGATAATGGAGATATTTTTGTTATTTATTTATCGGGAGTGAGATATGGCCAAGCTTCATCGATTCCTACAGAAGAGCGAAATCAATTAAATGCTCAGCTAGCAGAACAGTCTAGTTTATTAGAGTTTGAAGGTTATATTGATTTAGTAAGAATGGATTCTGAAGTATCTATTCCTGACTACGTCACAGATCCATCATTTTAATTTTATCATCTATTATTTATTCATGCCTACAATACTATAACCAGCATCCACATATACTATTTGACCCGTTATTCCAGAAGCTAGATCGGAGCACAGAAAAGACGCAGTGTTTCCAACTTCATCAATAGTAATATTTTTACCTAGTGGAGATTGATCTTTAGAAACTTCTAGCATTTTCCTCATTCCTTTTATTCCGGCGGAAGCAAGGGTTTTTATAGGCCCAGCAGAAATAGCATTAACTCTTATTCCTTCTTTGCCTAGATCAAAAGCTAGAAACCTTGTAGATGCTTCTAGACTAGCTTTAGCTAGGCCCATTACGTTATAGCTTGGAAGCGCTTTTACAGCTCCCAAGTAGCTAAGGGTTAGAAGAGCGGCATTTCTATTTTCTATCATAGGTTTAGCTATTTTAGCCAAAGCTGAGAAGCTATAGCTAGATATGTCATGCGCCATTAAAAAACCTGTTCTATTAACTGATTCTATATATCTTCCTTCCAGTTGATCGGCAGGTGCATAGGCTACACAATGAATTAAGATGTCGAAATTACTCCAGTGATTCGAAAGTTTACTAAAGAAATCAGCTATTTGACTATCATCTGATACATCCATAGGAAAAGCTATTTCACTTTCAAGCTCATATGCCATTGTTTTTACTCTTGATTCAAGCTTTTCTCCTTGATAATTAAACGCAAGCTCTGCCCCGTATTTTTTTAGAGATCTTGCTATTCCCCAAGCTATAGATCGATTACTCGCTAGTCCAATTACTAAGGCTTTTTTTCCTTCTAGAAACCCCATTATTTTATTTCTCCTTCATTAGTTTCATTAATGATAGTAACCTAATGGC
>MDTB01013044.1_pt1 | contig 25156 bp, 22 predicted proteins | sample 811161 | NCBI WGS metagenome assembly MDTB01 (sample SAMN05326650, study PRJNA326480) | marine metagenome | isolation source: seawater | place: Mediterranean Sea | collected 2009
CAATTACAACCATTCCTACGGGCAGATTCATCTCGATGATGACGAGCACTGGGGCCCGTCAACGAACGGTTCCTTCAATGCCACCAATTCAACCCACAGCGTCAACATTAGCATCGCAGCAACCAACAATGAATCCTCGCTTCTTGTTTCCTCAACGCTGTTTGACGCCTCAGGCGTGGCTTTGAACACGGACACGGATGTGCTTTACATTGAGATGATGGAAATCGCAGTGACATCTTCCACCACCGGTGACATTGAGATGACCAACCTCACCACCGGGGCGGATTATGTGGTTGAATGGATCGTCCTTGATTTCGTCGAGTGGACCAATAATTTCACCGTGTCCAACGACGTCAATGCGGCCATCAACCATTCGATGATCGATTCGGACATGTGGTACTTGATGCCAACCACCAATTCAATGTCCTATCAAATCAACTGGACCGGACCGACCACCATGAACGAACACCTCTTCTTGGCTTACATCTCCATCAATGGAACCAACGTGAACTTGAGCGACAATGATAACCTCACCGGTTTGCATTTCGACGACTTTGTTCCCCAACTTCCGAGCCTGGTTATTGCTTCCTATTCGGCGAGTGCAACGGCATCGTCGAACAACGTACAAGCTGAGGGGCTTGATTTGGTGGTTGGTGACTCCTACCAGTATCAGTACCGAGTTACCGATGCCTCCAGTGCGAATTTGGCCACCTCGTCGTTGACCAGTTTCAGCGCCACAGCGCAAAACATGAGCCTTCCAGCCTTTTCCTATGCTACACCAAACGCATCCGGTACCTACTGTGTTCACATAGACTTGTACTCAAACGTCTCAGTGCAACTCATTGGGGACTCGGATTGTTTCGCTCTGGTTCAAGACGACGATGGAGATGGGGTACCAAACGAATCCGACCTCTGCCCGAACACTTCGGCAGGATCTGCGGTCGACCAATATGGATGTGCTCTGTCCCAGAAAGACTCTGACGGCGATGGGTACAACGACGATATCGACGCCTTCCCCTCCGATGCCACCCAATGGTCAGACATGGACGGCGATGGGTATGGCGACAATGCCAGTGGCAACATGGCGGATGATTTCCCCAACGATGGCACCCAATGGTCCGATGCTGACGGTGATGGCTACGGCGATAATGCCAACGGCACCTATCCCGACGCCTTCCCAACCGACCCCACCCAGTGGTCCGATGCCGATGGTGATGGGTACGGTGACAATGCCAGTGGGAACAACCCTGATGCTTGGCCATCGGACAGTTCACAATGGGCGGACAGCGACGGGGATGGATTTGGTGACAACCCCTCCGGGACCAACGGCGATGCTTTCCCCAACGATGCAAGTCAGTGGTCAGACGCTGATGGCGATGGATACGGCGATAATCCCAACGGTACAACCCCCGACGAATTCCCTGCCGATGGCACACAATGGGAAGACAGCGATGGCGATGGCTACGGGGATAACCCTCAGGGCAACAATGCCGACAAGTTCCCAAGCGATGCGAGCCAATGGTCCGATTCTGATGGCGATGGCTATGGAGACAACCAAGCTGGGACCACGCCCGATGCCTTCCCGAACGACTCAACTCAATGGGCGGACAGCGACGGCGACGGCTACGGAGACAACGCTGCTGGCTTGAACGCCGATGCCTTCCCCAACGACCCGACCCAATGGCGAGACGCTGATGGTGATGGCTACGGGGACAATGCCAATGGAAATTCACCCGACCTTTGTTTGGACACGCCTTCTGGAGAGGATGTTGATGAGAACGGATGTTCGACCTCCCAACTCGACACTGATATGGACGGCGTCAACGATGCCAACGATGCCTGTCCAGATACGCCAGCGGGTGAAAACGTTGACAACGTTGGTTGTTCAAGCAGTCAGGAGGACGCCGATAACGACGAGGTGATGGATGCCTTCGATGCCTGTCCCAACACACCTCTTGGGGCCGTTGTTGATGCAGCTGGCTGTGCGGCCAGTCAACTTGACAGCGATGGTGATACCATCACCGACGACCGAGACCAATGCCCAACCACCACCCTCGGTGAACCCGTCAATGGGGTCGGTTGTGCTGCATCAGAACGAGATTCGGATGACGATGGTGTGATGGATGCCAGCGATATTTGTGATAACACGCCCTTCTCAGAAAATGCTGACGAACAAGGTTGCTCACCTTCCCAGAAGGACAGCGATGGAGACGGGGTGAACGATGACATTGACAATTGTCCTGGAACGGAGAACGGCTTGAACGTCGACATGCTCGGGTGCGCTACCAATCAACGGGATGCCGACAGTGACGGTATTTCGGATGCCGATGACACCTGTCCAGTGACGCCCACGGGCGAACAAGTCGATGCTGCCGGATGTTCAGATTCGCAGAAAGATGAGGACCTTGATGACATCATGAACAACAAAGACCTCTGCCCTGACACTCCGGTGACACAAATGGTTGACCTTGATGGGTGTTCTGAGCAGCAAAAAGACGATGATGAAGACGGTATAAAAAACCACGTGGACGAGTGCCCGAATACGCCAGAAGACGAATTGATCAATGCGGTTGGATGTGCTCTTTTCCAACTTGATTCCGACCAAGATGGCGTCAACGATGCGGAAGACGCATTCAAATTCGATGCCAATGAATCGGTGGATACAGACAACGATGGGGTCGCTGACCGATGGGATGCTTTTCCTGAAGACCCAACTCGTAGCCAAGCCGAAGTTGAAGACTCCGGCAACGGCCTTCTGTATGGGGTCCTTGCTCTGCTGATCGTCGGTCTTCTAGGCGGTGGAGGCTACTTTTACACGCGTAAGCCTGAGATGGCAGTAGGACCATTTGATGAAGCCATGAACTCGATGGATGCTGCTACCGAACAAAACATGGGTGATGAAAAGAACCTCCCTTCCCTTGAAGGGACTGGGCCACAGCAATGGGAAGAGAACGGAGTGCACTGGTCTCGGGATGCCAACGGGCAGCTGTCGTATTACGATGCGAATTCAGAGCAATGGCTTCCTTACCAAGGTTGATCACCCATCTTTGCCGGAAGAATCGTAATAGGTTGCCCGTTTCACAGGTGAGGGCATGGGAGACATGGGTGGGTTTTGGAACCAGGCTCAAGACCTTCTTGATGAGGATGAACCAGAGGGCCAAGAATCGACCCTTCCATCCGATGAATCAAACAATGAATCCTTCGCCTCGGTTGGTACAAACGCCATCACATACCGGTCGCGTATTGGCTCGCCTGGTGTGGTCGTGGCCGTTGTTTTCGTGGGCTTCCTCTTGCTTTCATCGGTGGTGGCTTTCCTGCTTTGGAGCACCTCTGACGAGAACCCAAATGACCTCGACGGTGATGGAATCAACAATGAAATGGATGACTGCTTTGACGGCTTTGATGAATGGACTTTTGACCCAACACTGGACCACGACCGCGATGGTTGCCATGACGGTGAGGAAGACGATGATGACGACAACGATACGGTTCCCGACGACCTCGATGCCTGTCCAACAGGTGGCTTCAATTGGGTCCCGACTGCGGAAATTGACAATGACGCCGATGGATGTATGGATCTCTTAGAAGACACCGACGACGATAACGACAACGTTTCAGACGAACTCGATGCCTTTCCTTTGGATGCAAGCGAGTGGCAGGACACGGATGGTGACGGTGTTGGTGATAACGGCGACGCTTTTCCCAATGACCCAACCGAGCAAGTTGACTCGGATGGAGATGGATGGGGGGATAACAGCGACCTCTTTCCAACCAACGGAACGGAATGGGCCGATGCTGACCGGGATGGAACCGGCGACAACGCTGACGTTGATGACGACAACGACGGAGTTTTGGATGTTCAAGATATGAATCCCGGGAAAGACGTCGGGGTGGTCATCCGACTGGAAACGTTCACCCTTTTCGATAACGTGGACTGGTTTTCGGACCAAGGCGACATGTACTTTTGCATCGCTATCGACAACGGGTCGGAGGTGTGTCAATATGGAACCGGTAACCTTCAGGTCACCGTGGGTGAACCAGCCTCCATCAACGTAAGCCATTATCACAACCTCGATGAGTCATTGCGGTACCACTCGATTCAGCTTTCTGTCTATGACTGGGATCCCATTGTTGACGATAAAATAGACATCCACCCCGATGCCAATGTGTTGGATTTCACCGTGGTTTACGATAGCGTCTCACCTTCTGAATACCTCTCCTTCACGACCAATGGAAGTGGCGATGGGGACGCAGGATTGTTGGAATTCTCCATGCTTCCCATCGATTATCTTGGAATGACCACCATTGATTACAACTGGATGTTTGATGGCGACTCTCAATCTTTGACCGTCGTTACAACCTATGCCGACTACCTGATGTATCGAAACATGAACCATGCCATTGATTGGTCCAATGCCAACTCACATGCCGACATCATCTCCCAATATGCTGCCTTTGCCACACCCCAAGACCCGACCATCATGAGTTTGGCCAACAACCTCTCCCAAATGGCCACGCAGCTTGGATACACGTCTGACCTTGATGTTTTGAGGTACATCTATGCCTTTGTCGGGCTGATTCCATATGCCTACGACATTGATTCCACCAATTACACGGAATATCCCAAGTATCCATTGGAGATGATCTATGACCGCAGCGGAGATTGTGAAGATTCCAGCGCGCTTTTCATCAGTCTTGTTGAGCACCTCGGATACGATGCTGGGCTTATGCTCGGGTCCGTGAAAGCGACCGAGGACGATGAGTGGGGGGGCCATGCTTGGCCGGTTGTGGCTCTTGAAAACCATTCAGGTTGGAGCGTTTATGGCGTTGGACAAAAAGCAAACGTGTCCTATTACTTCGTAGAGTCAACTGCATACTATGAGGGGTCAAGCGATATCGGCATGAACCCATGGTATGACATGGCCAACGAGACATTCTACGATGTTGGTGCCTGATTGGCCGCTACCATCTCGTCTGCGTTCAAGCAGAAGATTCCAGAAATCACGTCAACACTTCAAGCAAACGGTCTTGCTCAGCAGCCATGCGAAGTTCCATCGCGATTCGTCGACCGCTGGACATGGGCTTGCGCCATGTGGCATTTCCGTAAGGATGTCCGACGCTGACGTGGACGTTGGTTCCGCCACCCAAACGAGGAGCGACGTCGTAGATGTAGTAGTTCATGTCCTTGTCAATGCAGGTTTGCAAACAGAACGGGCCAATGATGCCGGGGTCGTAGTGTTCTTTGCTTGCCGTGATGAATTTCTCACCCAATTCGAAGGCTTTCTCCAGTAGCGATTCTCGTATGGTGGCCGTGTTGTGCCCAACCACCGTCATTTCAGGGATTTGCTGATGAAGGGGCATGGTCATCTGTTGTGGGGCGGGAAGGCGGACGTGTCCATCAAGTGAGGATTCAAACCGCCAGTCGACACCCAGCAATTCAAGACGCTCGCCCTCTTCAGCCAGCGGGCTGTAGAAGAAGTTCAAATTGAACACCGGGCCAATGACGTAGCGTTCAATGCGGGCGCCATCCAGCGAGGCTTGGTCAATGACGCCTTCAGCCAACAGTGCAGCGGATTTTTCTTGGTACTCTTTGTACGAGGCACACGTGAAGAATCCTCGTTCAAGTTTCTTTTGTGCGTGATGAAGTTTAACGATCACGAGGCAATCAATCTCTTCGGGACTGTCGATTTTTTCCGGATAAGGGAGACCAGCTTTCTCGAGGATCCAGTAGTAGTCTTGGTCCTCTGTTCGTTCTTCCATCCTCAGCATGTTTCGGGAACCAAACATTGGAACTCGGAAGTTTTCTTCAATATCAGAAATAGCCGAGTACGACGTAAACGAACGGTTCGGGATGTAGATGACGTTCCTTTTTCTCATTTCGGCTTGCATATCCGGGTCAAGGACGTCGTTGAACTCGTTCAAGACAATTGCTTTGTCAACCATACCTCTGAACACCCGTCCTGATGAACTTCGGTGTGTTTTGAAGTAGTTGGCGTAGGTTTTGTGGCGTCCTTCTTTGCAGTAAGCCACCGTTGGAAAGCCTTCTTCGATGGCCCCGTCGCAAATGTCCAAGGCTGAATGAGAGGCTGTCATTCCGATGCGAAGTTTCAGTCGGTCGTATTCCTCAACGATAGAGGCGATGTCAGAATGGCCAATCATGCATACCACGTCCGAACCAAGTGCTAGGTTGGGGGTTTTTGATGTATCCGTACGGTTTGTTTCAGTCAAACCGCTGGAGTTGCATCAATTCCTCGGTAGAAAGCGTCTCTCCAGCAAGGAGTTTGGCCATCAAATCTTGGGTCTGGTCGCTCGCTGCAGGTCGCTGGCCTTGTCCGGCACTGGCACCTCGCATGGCTCGTAGAATGTCCTGGATGGAGTGCAAGCATCGAAGGGACACGATGTAGAGGCTGTGCTCTTTGTCGGCTTCTTTCTTTGAAGTACGGAGTTTTCGATGGGCTGCTTCCGCTTTTTCTCGCTGCCGGTCGACTTCTGCGTTCCATTGGAGCATGTTGTCGTGGGCACTTTGAGCGGCTTCGGCAGCCTCAGTCACGGCATGGTGAGCCGATTCTTGGAGTGCAATGGCTTCTCGAAGCTCACCGCTTCCTTCAGCATTCTCGGATGCCACCTGGGCGGCTTTGAGGGCTTTTCGCTTTGCATTCAGTTCCTTCATTTTCTTGAAGTACTTGCGTTCGTTTTTTCCTTGGTGCTTGCCTTGTTCGAATTCTCGTTCCAAACGTTCCATGGTTCGTGTCAACGATTGGACGGTGTCAGGACGAATCGGTCGTCCCCTTCGGTCGAATTGTTGAGGTTGTTCAGGCTGCCCATCACGCATGGAATCTTTTGCCTCACGAACGACTTTGTTCGCTTCCTCTCGCTCTCGCTTCTTCTCACGGACCATTTCGTTCATTTGGTCGCGAAGGTCTCGCTGTTCACGCACTTGAACAATCAGTTCACGCACTTCGTTGTTGAGTTCGTTTCGTGTGCCGGTGTATTCCTTGGTTTTCTCATTCCAATCGTCTCGAATTTCACGATGTTGTGTTGCTTTCTTGTCAACCATCTTTCGTCGTTCATCAAGAAGATCTTTGAGTTCTGCCATTCTTCATCTCACCTGGTCTGTGGAGGATTCCCATCCTCCCGCAGTCTTGCGACCAACCTCCCCCATTTAATCCTTCACGGGGAGGCGGTCCAACGCTTGACACGCTGATTATGCTGGCCAGTTGACCTCTTGAATGGCAGTCCGTACCGCGCCAAGGTTGGCCATTCGGGTGCATTTGACAACCAACATTCGAGTTTCAACAGGATGAAGAATCACATAACCGTGTTCCATTACCAGGGTGATCATGGCCTTTTCTTCAGCTGTTTGTATGAGGGTCTGCCACCTGGTCATGGTCATTGAAGGGTCCTCACCTGGCTCTTTTCCATGAGTGTAAATGACAAAGCCGTCTTTTTCAAGAAAGTGAACGGTTTGGACACCTTCTACGGAAGTCAGTGCCCGCAAGGCCGCCTCAATCATGAAGTGAACTGGCAACCAAGGTGAATAATCCTTCTCAATCGGTTGGAGGTGGAAGTGGCCCCCTCATCATGTATCCAAGGCCTGATTGATAGTAACCTTTCAATTCCTGTTGAATCGATAGACCACGTCGCTCATAAAATCGTTGAGCGCCTGTGTTTCTTGCTTTCACTTCAAGTTGAACATGTCGAAATCCTTTTTTCCAAACTTCTCGGTTGAACCGTTTCCATGCCTCACTGCCATGGTTTTGGCCTTGGTGTTGAGCAGCGATGACAAAGGCCGCCACCCTCACAATATTTTCTTTGAACGGCGTCCCGTAGAACACGCCTTGGATGGTCCTCGGGGGTTCCTGGTCAAGATCCACCAGCACCAAGTTGGCGTCCCAAACCGGTATGGGGAGGTGGCGAACCGAGGCCTCAGCGTACCGTTCACCGGTTTCGGTGAAAAAAAGGTCAATCACGTTCTGTACCGCACTGGGGGCATAATCAAGGAGACTTCCTCCTTGGACCCAAGCCATGGTTGGCATTCGCCTCACTCCTTTTTTGCAGACGTTTTACGGCCGCCCTTGGGTTGGTTTTTGGTTTTCTTCTTTCCCAAGGCTTGCTTTTGAATTGGTTTCTCTTCGAGGCCTTTCTCGTTGAGTTCGGTCAGTCCTCCATGTTCCAGCATGGATGCAAATTCTTCCATGCTGAGTGCATCTCCAGCCAACAAACGCTCACTCAATTCTGGCATGGACGGTGGCATGGGATGTCGAGTCCCAATTTTGTTCTGTTTCAGAAAGGCCCGCAACCTCCCTGCTTCCTTTCGCAGTTCTTTTGATGTCTCTCTTGTTTTGGAAATGATCTGAGCGTACCTACGGTCGTTTTTATTCACGGCCTTGACCGTTTCCAAGAGCGTTCGTCGCGCTCGGTCGAGGTCGGCAACGACCGACTTTTGCTCATGGTAAATTTTCAGCATGGTTTGCAATTCAAAAAACCGGGAAAACATCTCTATTTCGTTGGCCAGCGTGGGGGATTCGTGGTTCTTGGATGAACTCGTTAGTTTGTCATAAAACTCGGATAGGGTGTTGCTGACACGATGGCGAGGAACACTCAACCGCTGAACCAGTTGGTCCCGATCGGCGAGGCAGATATCGAACTGATTCTTCTGCTGAATGGCAAGCGTGATCAGTTCGTCGGTATGCTCCGAATCATCGCTTGGTGGCGAAGGTCCTTTGTTAACGGCAAAACGGATGGTTTCCGAATGAATTCTCTTCTTGATTTGGAGGCCAACTAGCTTCGCATCAATGGCTTTCACCTCTTCCAAAGCATCGCTGTACATGGCTTCAACTTTGGAGGTTTCAAGACCAACGAGGTCTTCAAACAACGAAGCTGCTCGGCGCGTCATTGCTCGTCCTCCTCAATGGAACGCTGGTGCCTTGATTTGGCATAACTCGAATCCCCGCCTGAGGCGAGTCGGTTCGAGTCATCCAGAAGGTGTCCCCATTTCCCCTCGGCCATGTCGGTCCAAAATTCAATGGCCTCCTCGGAATCTTTGATGCTGTTTTTGAGCGTTTGAAGTCGAGAACTCGTGCGGCGCCTGAACGATTCATGCTCGTCGTAGATGGATTGGGCTTTTTTCACAGCCTCCTTGTGAGCTTCAGTCTCGTCTTCCTCTGCCTTCAGTGCCTTGAGTGTGTCTCTGGCATCTTTGGCCAGCGTGTAGGCTCGATTGTTCTCTTCAGTGCGCTGGTGAAGAGCATCGGGTAGTTTTGATGCAATGGCTTGCCTACGCTCAAGGATGGCCTCGACCATCGCTTCGGGCGTGATTGACAACAACCCCTCCGACTGCATTGGTTTGGGGTGTTCATTCAACGTAAAAGAAACAACCCCTTGACCAACCATCCTGCGAGAAGGTGAAGAACCACTTTCTCCACGCATAATCATGGAGGGCGATATCGGTGCGGCCAGGCGGCTAAGTTCCGTGTTGGTCATTTTGCTTGTTTTGCCCCTGTTTTCCAGCGTGCAAGCCGAAGGAGGTTCTGCCTTGATCGAGGAAGCATCGTTTGGAATCGTGGACTACGCTACAGTTGAGTCTGCTAACCTTTCCACCACGCTCGAAGTCCACGAATTGACGGGCCTTTCGGCCAACATCACGTTGTTGTTGAAAGTTGAATCCCTCGAAGGAGCCTTGCTTTCGAATGAAACGCAAAACGTTTCAGAACTCAGCGCTTTCGAAGAGCGAAACCTTTCGGTCACTTTCACAGACCTTCCCTATGGGTACAGCAAAGTCTCGGCGGAACTGCTTGGTGAAGTTGGGATGAACACGAGTACTCATCTGAGTACCATCACCCGAACGGTCCAACGCCTTCGCCCGTTGTCTATTTCCTTGGGCGGCCTTGGAAGCGTTGTCGCCGAACCGTTGAATCAAGACGGTTCCTCAACGACCAATCTTTCCCTTCACGATGGGGATTACCTACGGGTTGAGTTTCCTCTCATCAACAACGGGGATATCAATTGGACCGGCGGTGCGGTCGTTGAGCTTGACAATAATGGACAGCACGAGCAGGTTCTTGCACAGAACGTGATTGTTGAAGCCTCATCATCTCATGTCGTGGTGGTTGAACCAACCCTTCAACTCACGGAGGGTGTGATCGACTGGTGGATCAATCTCACTGGTGATTTGGGTGATGAATCAGGAACGCATGCCCTCAACGGCTCATGGACTGTCGGCCCCCCACCTTTGCCCGTGCTTGAAGGGGTCCTCACTTCGGACAGCGATGCCGTTGAAGCAGGTGAGACTCTCACGTTCCATCTTCAGGTATGGAACAATGGTACGGTCGCTTACAATGGGGGTCTCTCCTGTCTTGAGGACGAGCTTGTGGTCTTGAACGTCAGCGCTGCCTCCATTGCGCCGGGAACATCCCTCAACTGGACGTTTGAACGATCTGCTAAACCGATGATGGTGGAATGCGAAACGGTGGACGGTCGTGTTGCACCCGGGTCGAACTTCCCAGTTGTTTTGGACATTGCCATGCCATCGGCGGTCTTTGAATCGGCGGGTTCCACAACGCCAACGCTTTCCGGTGGGCCATGGCACAAAGGCGATACGGTTGCCGCTAATCTCCTCCTTCGCAACACGGGTGCCCTCGATGGGCGGGTCCGACTTGTACTCGCCATGGAATCAACCATCGCTCAAGGGGCGTGGGTGGAATTGAGCGAAGGCTCTGCAGGTGAGGTCGCTTCAAGCATGCAACTTCTCAGCGATGGATTGCAAACCCTCTCGTGGTCTCTTGAGAGCGATAATGGGTTGGTGGTCGGTGCGGATGAAGGAGACCTGGACATCGCCATTCGTGTCCAGCAGTCCATTGGACTTTCCATCACGGACGTCAATTCGTCCACGAACGATGGCGTTCAGTTTGATGTTGAACTCACCTTGGACGAGGGGAGCGAGCGTAACGTTCGTCTTCAAGTCGGCTATGAAACCGGTGATTCAACCGTCTTCCTTCAAGAGAATGACCTTCTTCTTCAGCAGGGGATTCAGCAATTCTCTTTCTCTTTTGGCGATGTTGAAGCCGACAGCCTTGTGGCTCAAATCTCTCCGGTTGGTTGGTTGATTGGGCCGGGTCCGCTGGCTACGAGTGCATCCCTCCCCGATGACCCAACCGTGTTTTGGGTTGAATTTGACGAAAAAACCAACCCCATTCGACCCGTTCAAGGGGAAGCGGCCGAGGTGAACCTGATTCTTCGTCAATCCGGGCCTTTCCTCGATTCACGAGGCGATGTATGGATTGTGGATTCATACGGGTCAAGTTTGGCCAAGGTGAATTCCCCGGCTTGGGGAGGGCAATCCGAAGTGACCTTTTCCATGGAAATTATTTGGCCCAAAGGCAGCAACGTCGCTCTCCAGGCACTTTGGCATGTAAATGGCGATGTGGTCAACGACGAGACCAGTTATGTCTCAGGTGAACCAGTGGTCGAAGCCTCCAATGAATGGCCGCTGGCGGCCATCCTTTGGGGATTGATGCTCGGGGGCGGGATCTCCTTGGTGCTTCGTCTTCGGGCGCGAAAACAACTTGAACCAGGGGCAGAAAAGAAGGCCAAGCCATCCAAATCAACCTTGAGTACCCCAACTTCAAGCGATGAAAAGAGAGAGGTCTCCTGCCCCGAATGCGACCGTCGTCTCCGTGTACCAGTCAGCTATTCTGGGAAAGTTGGATGCCCCGATTGCAGTTTCAAATTTGCCGTTGAAGCACCGGTCGCCCCCTCTGCTCCACCTGAGGATGAGGTGGGTGATGATGACGTGGAACTCCACGAACCCGTTGAGGAAAAACCGCCAGCGAAAATTGAAGTTGGCTGCCCCGAGTGCGGTCAGACGCTGAGGATACCGAGTTCATACGATGGTTCGGTCCGTTGTCCAGCCTGCACCCAAGTCTTCAAATCCCATGAAGGCATCCATCAAGCGTAGGGTGAGTGGATGGTTGGACACTTCCAAGAGTTTGAAGATGAGTACCTCGAGATGATGTATGAATTTCATGAAAGTGACGCCGGTGGAGTTGTCCGTACAGGGGCCCTCGCCTCAAAATTAGGTGTTAGCCCAGCCTCAGCAACGGAAATGGTTCAGCGCCTTTCCACCCGTGGTTACCTTGAATACATCCCTTACAAAGGGGCACGCTTGACCTCCAAAGGATTGGTGCACGGCCAGAAAATGAAACGTCGCCATCGGCTGGCCGAAGTTCTGCTCGATCTCCTCCCGTACGATGGTAACCCACACGAAACGGCATGCCGATTGGAACATGCTATCGACGATGATATGGAGGTGGCCCTCTCCCGTTTGATCACCCCTGAGACACTGGACCCAAGCGGGCGCGAAATTCCACAACCCACGGCAGACATTGCTGATCGTTTGTCTTCCTCGAACCAAACGTGTTCCCTTGAAGGATTGGCCGACGGAGCTGCTGGTCGGTTGTCTATGCTGCTCCTCCCTGCAGCCGAAGTAGCAGCCATGAATCAACAAGGATTTGCAGTTGGTGCGAACATCACTCGAGAGAGCGATTCATACATCTTGGAAAACGGCGCTGTCGCCCAACTCTCGGATGACACCAAGAGGTCAATTTTTGTTGAAATCGAAACAAAATCGGTGTGAACACTTTAGAACAAACCTCCTCATCCTCCACCATGGCTGAAGTTGACCCTCCAGTGATTGATGAGGCGGATGAAGAAACATCCCCGAAAACCGAAGGGTTTGGTTTCCAACTCTCAGAATCCATTATTCATGCCATTGACCGACAAATTGTCAGTTCGGGCTTGCGCCTTATCATGTTCCTGCCAGCCTTTGCAGCCATCACATTCTTTTCCAGTTGGGCTTTTTCCCAATCCTCTCCTTCGTTTTGGGAAGAAAACATCGCCCCGAACATCGGACTTGGTTTTGCCACCTTCATGGCCAGTCTGACCTTTGTTGTGGTCTTGGGGTACATTTTGGCCGTGGGTTTTCATCGTTATCGAGTCAGCATATCCCTCGCCACGTTTCATGAGCGGGTCAATGCCTCCAACGTTCAACATCGCTCAGTCCAATCCCTTCATGGCTACGATGGCTTGCTTTACCAATTACAAACTTCCATGGCGCACCATACCAAATCGCTGGTTCTTGCCATTACGTCGGCAGCCACCTTGGTGATGGTGTTTTGGTACGGTACAGGAACGGTCTATGGAAACCTGTTTCTGCTGATTTCAGTATCGTTTCTCTTGCTCTCTTTTGGCCAGCACCTTCCCACCCGCAGTACGCCGTTTAACATGGTTGAACAGACGGGTTTGCTTCCCGCCTACATCCCTCCAGTTCACCCTTCAACCCTTAACATGGTCTTCAATGACTTGATCAAGACCCACATGGACCCGCTGCTTCGGTCCCAATACGACGAATACACAAAGACGTTGGAAAGCAGTTTCAAGCGTGGCGTTGACCGTCATTTTGCCCATGAGAAATTTCTGATGACCCTTTACCGTCATGCGACTGGCTTGGACAGAAAAACATTGGAATCCGAGATGGGAGAAATTTTGACGAAAAAAGGAATGGATCACGTCTTTTCTCACGATACCTTCACGCTTGAGGCGTGGCTTGTCCTTCTCGGACTTATCAACCAGCGTTGTCCGGCCTTTTTCCGAATGGTTGACCGGCTGAAGCAGGACCTTGAAAGTGGACGTGAGCCGGCCATGACCGACCTCATTTTCGAAGTTGACATGGAAAACGTGGTTACAAACAAGGCAAACTTGTTCACGCTGTTCCACAACTTATCTGACCAGACACGAACCGTTGTGTTCCGTGTTCAAACTCCGAATTTCGAACCAAAGGATTTGGCCTTGACCTATCGACTTGAACCCGGAGAAAAATACTGGTGGTCTTCAGAAGCTCTGCCCCTTGCCACAAAGGGCGATGACGATGTGCTTGGAAAAATGTCAGGTTTGCTCAAGGACAGCACGGTTTCCTGGCAGACCCTTATCCCGACCACCGCAGGGGATGCAACCGTTTCGGTACGGCTAGAGGAAACCAATGGGGAATTGTTGCTGGGGCGACAGATCAACGTCCGTGTTCGTGCTGAATTCCGTCAATGGCTCCGATCAACCAGCACCTATGTTTCCTACTTGTTTGGTGGTCTAGGGCTGCTCGCTGCTAGCGTTCGACTTTTGATGGAAGTTTTCGGTGGCTTCACCGTCTAATGACAAAGCCTACCTCAAGCATAGCCTTGAAATGGTGAATGTTGTGGAGGCTTCATGCGCGGCATGCCCAAAGACGATGAGAAGAGCCCGGACGCTGAATTGCGTGAGGAACTTTCGTCCATGGAAGCACGTGTTCGTAAGATGCGCGACAACCGAAACAACCTGCGCGACCAAGGCAAAGCTATGGCCCAAAAGCGCAACGCTGTTCAAGACCAATACAAGGAACACCGTGAAAAATTGGATTTGATGAAGGCTGAACTTGACGCCATTCATGCCGAGCGAAATGCACACCGTGCCAAGCGGGATGCTATCAACGCTCAGCTTCGAGACCTCTTTGCACAAGCCAGAGGCCGCCGTGGTGAGAAGGGTGAGAAAAAGTCAGCAACGGCTGAATACGCCCAACTTGTCAGCCAAATCAACAACCTCGAAGAGCAATTCCAAACCACTTCCTCCAGCACGAAGAAGGAAAAAGAAACCATGGAGCGCATCAAGCGAATGAAGCGACGTGCAGGTGAATTGGAACCAGAAGTGGCGAAATTTGAGATGGTTTCAGTTGATCTTTCAAATTTGGACGAAGCGATTGCCACCCTGAAAGCAGAATCCGATGATGCTCACAACCTGTTCGTTGAAACGCTCAAGCGAGCCGATGAAAAATGGGCCGAGTACAAAGAAGGGCTCGATCACCGTGATTTCTTGAAGTCCGAAGGAGACCGTCATCACAATGAATCGGTTGAATTCCATGAAAAGGCCAATGGCATCCATGCGAAAATCGACGAATTGATGATCAACGTGAACAAAGTTCGTGATCAACTCAACATGGCTCGTCAGGAACGTGAATCGTGGATGACCGACCACAACAAGGCCGTGAAAGCCGAGATGAAAACCGGTGCTGAATCCGATGAAGTTGCCGACCGTCTGGTTGAATCTTTGCTGTCCGATGGTGAACTTGTCTTCGGGGGCGTTGGGCGGGACGATGCTGTGAATAAAGCTCGACGTGGTGGCGGTTCTTCGAAAAAGAAAAACATGCGCCGCATGGGTCCAATTCGACGACGCTGAGGTCCCACGATGTTGGGAATCATCATGGCCGGTGGGCAAGGTTCTCGCCTGATGCCACTGACGGCCACACGCCCGAAACCGATGGTTGAAGTCCTCGGTCGGCCGGTGATTGACTTCGTCAAGGAAGCCATGGTTGAAGCAGGGATTCGAGAACTCGTGGTCACTACGGGCTACCGCGGAGAACAACTTCAGTCTCACGTAAATTCATGGCAAGAGTTGGGACCAGAGGGGAATTTGCTCAAGGCTCGAATCAATCAAGAATCAACGCCCATGGGTACAGCAGGTAGCGTTGGTCTGTTGAGGGACCTTGTCACGACCACTTGCGTCGTTGGTTCGGGGGACGCCGTTGCTTCGTTTGATATCTCGTCGCTTTTGCAAGCCCATCGCCAACATGGCGCCAAGGTAACGATGGCCCTTTGGGAGGTTGACAACCCTTCAGAATTTGGCATCGTAGGCTTGGCATCGTCTCCAGATGGAGAAGTCGATGGGGACCGACGTGAAGGATACATTCGCCGTTTTTTGGAAAAGCCCTCTCCCGAGGAAGCATTCAGCAACGTCATCAACGCTGGGCTTTACATCCTGGAGCCTGAAGTCTTCGACCATATCCCTCACGGAGAGAAGTTTGATTTTAGCAAACAACTCTTTCCAGCCTTGCTGGAAATGGGTTGGCCCATGTATGCTCAAACCATTGACGGCGTCTGGTTCGATGTGGGGCAGCCGTTTGAACTCATACGGGCTCAATCAACGTTGATGGAGCGCTACAGCGAATTGCCTTTTTCTTACCCGAGCACTTACACGGAATCAAACGGTGTTCTTCAAGCGCATGATGCTCAAGTCCAAGGTGAAGTCAAGCACTCCGTGGTCGGGCGCGGTTGCCGTGTTGAGGCCCGGGGCGAGGTCAAGCATTCATTGTTGATGGACGCTTGCACGGTTGAGTCCGGAGCATCGGTTCAGGAATCCGTCGTCGGAGTTGGCGTTATTGTGCCATCTGGCACGGTCCTGAAGCACTGTGTGGTTGGTGACGGAGCTGTCCTTAATCCCGGCGAAACGTACGTGGATAAAAAAATTCCAAAGGAAGCGGACGCGTAGGGCAAGCATCTATGAAGGTCCAGTGTCGGCGGAAAAACCGATACCATGTCAACAACACCAAACCGAACCTACGAGCGCACGTGGGCAGAAATTGAGGAGATGTTGGAGCAAGCCACTGAAAAAATGAATCAGTGGAAAGATTGGTACGATGCGTGCAAGGATGAGAAAGACAAGGCCGGCATGAAAGAAGCCGCTCGAAATCACAAGGCCCTTGAGGGAGTGGTTAAGACTTTGAAATGGACCCTCGGAGAAGAGGGAATCAGCGATCCTCTCAACTGATCTGGTCACCATCCACGCTGGTCCATTCGGATTTCCAGTGTTTCAAGTTCGTCCCCTTTCATGGGGATACCTTCCATCATGGCCATGGCTTCTGCGACCTTGCTGGGTTCGTCATAGTGAGCGGTGGCCATGACAATGGCGTCGGCCATGGTCGGTGGGTCGCTTGACTTGAAAATTCCCGATCCAACGAAGATGCCATCCATGCCCATGCGCATCATGAGCGAGGCGTCGGCGGGTGTGGCAATTCCACCAGCGGAAAAGGTGACGACTGGAAGACGGCCAAGCCGGTGTACATCATCCAAGACTCCACGGATGCCCGCATGCATTTCGTCATCGATGGCGCCAAAGGGTGTCATCAGGTGGGTACCGGGAAGTTCGGAGTGTGATGCAAGTACACGGTATCGCTCCATGATCTTCTCAGTGGCGAGGTCAAGTCCATGGTCATCGAGGGATTGAATTTGGTTGATCTCTTGGTCGATGAGGCGAGCGTGGGTTACGGCAGCCACGACGTTTCCAGTTCCGGCTTCTCCTTTCGTGCGTATCATGGCACATCCTTCCCAAATCCGACGAGCAGCTTCACCAAGTCCGGTGGCGCCACAAACAAAGGGGATGCCATACTCGTGTTTGTTGATGTGGAAGTATGGGTCGGCGGGAGTCAAAACTTCGCTTTCGTCAACCATGTCAACGCCCATGGATTCGAGGATTCGTGCTTCTCCATCGTGGCCAATTCTTGATTTGGCCATGACTGGAATAGAGGTGCAATCGAGGATGCCTTGAATCATATCGGGATGGCTCATGCGAGCAACGCCCCCGGCTTTTCGGATGTCGGCAGGAACTCGTTCAAGGGCCATGACGGCGACGGCGCCGGCGTCTTCGGCGACAGCGGCCTGCTCTGGGTTGACAACGTCCATGATGACGCCGCCTTGTTGCATTCGTGCGAAGCCTCGCTTGAGGAGGTCGCTGCCCATACGGAGTTGAGAGAAGTCTGTTTTCATGGTGCTCACACCCTACCGGTGTCGGCCTCCCTTATGACGGTTGGTTCTATGCCGTGTGGCGTTCAGTCGGCGAGGATTGGGGAATCGCCTTCTGCGATTTCTGCATCCACGGACTCGTCCGCATTGCGGTCAATCCATGCTTCTTCCTCGTCAGGGACATCGGTGTCGGCAAAAATAGCATCCACGGGACATTCTGGCACACATGCGCCACAGTCTATGCATTCATCGGGGTCAATGACAAGGTAAGTGTCGGCCTCTCGAAAGGCTTCGACAGGGCAGACGTGAACGCATTCCTGGTACTTGTGGTCAACGCAGGCGGATGTGACGACATGGGTCATGGTGGGTCCTCAACTCTAGCACATCCAAAGGTCTACTTAATGCCTTGTTAGAAAGGAGAAGTAGTTTCGTACATACGAAATTAATGGCGCTTAGTCCGCCCTTTTTGAGATTTGGAACCACCAGGACGTCGCGAACAATACGAGCGCCCCTACCACCAAGTATCCTGCATAAGAACGCCCATTTTCTCCCTGCGTCTGTTCGCCATTCTCCGAGGCGTTCTGCGTGTTGGACTCTGTCGAGTTGGATTCCGGCTCGGTGGTATTTTCCTGTGCACCGTTGGGAGTTTGGTCACACACATCGGGTACACCGTCTTGATCCGCATCCAGTCCATCATCACCACCGGAGCAAACATCGTTGGCATCCTCCACTCCATCACCATCGGTGTCGATGAGTGCATCGCACCCATCAGGTGTACCGTCGTCATCAACATCAACGGAATCGTCATGGTTTGGACACAGGTCGAGGGCATCGCTCACCCCATCTTCATCGCTGTCCACCAAGTCGTCGCACGGTTCGGGGATGCCGTCCTGGTCGGCGTCAACGGAGTCGTCGTGGCCCTCGCAAGCATCATTTTGGTTTGCTATTCCGTCTTGGTCGCTGTCCACCAATTCATCGCATGCATCCGGCTTTCCGTCATTGTCATCGTCGATGTGGTCACTGCCTGATGCGCACTGGTCCAACGGGTCAAGAACTCCATCGCCATCGCTGTCGTCAATGCATCCATTTCCATCTTTGTCCCACCCCCATGCCTCCTCGAAGGGGCATGCATCAGTCCAGTTTTCGACGTACATCTCTCCAGAGAGTGATGGTTCAATCGATTCAACAAATTCCTTGGAGTAACTCGTAGCTTTGAATACCGTGTTGGCTGTTGTTCCTGCCCTGTTTCCTTCGGGCAAAACCTCGCCTTGTGTGTATGGGCCTTGGGAACCTACCGGGACAATGTATTGCCAAACGACTTCTCCATTGCGATCAACTTCGTACAGCGTCCCTTTCGTACCATGGGTGACCAATACATGTCCGTTGGTGAGGGCTTGAGCCCCTGATATGAACGCCGAGTACATCGATTCTCCTTGGTCCCACGACCATGATGGTGTCAAAGGCCCAAAGGTCCCGTTGGGCTGAAGAAGGTACGACCCGTTGTCCATGGGTGGTTCGATGATGTCGACCGACGAGTAGGCTGGATACCGCCCATTTCCGTTGTTAAACACGATCAATTTGCCTTCATCCGGATGCCCTGGTTCTATCCATTGAACATCGTGTTGAGCAAACAATTGTTGGTCGCTAGAGAGTCCTTTTTTGTACACTTGGGGATTTCCCCAACGGTAGAGGATGTCTCCGCCTTTTCCGGCATTCCCGCCCGTATGACCTGCGGCTTCCTCGGTTGTCGTGCTGTGGTCGATGATGTAGACCTCATTCATGTTTTTGCACGAAAGGGCGATCTGGTCAAGGTCACTGTTGTAGTCAATGCCATTGCAGTGCATCCAATCGGCTCGGCCTGCTGCATTACCAGTGGCGCCGATGAAATTGATGTCGAGACGACCTGGGTGGTCGGCAACCACACCATAATTGTCTTTGGATTCGTCGTAGTCCTGAATCAAGTGGTCCCAGGCGTTCCATTGCCATACGATTTCGGCCTCATCGCTGCCCACTGGTTTGACCTCAATGATTCGGTCGGGCCACACATTGTTTTGGCCGCCAGGAGAGTCACTCGCTATGGCGGGGTTGCGTCCCGCTTGGAGGCCTTCTTGCTCCGTTCGTTCCTCCCAAGCGATCAACAGAATGTTTCCGTTTGGCATGGGTTCGATGTCATGGTGTGAAATGTACAAAGCATCGTCATAAGCCCACGACCATTCCAAGGTTCCGTTCCATGCAATGCGTTCGATTTTCCCGCTCGTACCGCCGCCAGAAAAATTGCCAACCGCATGGTCTTGATTGTTCGCTGTCCGAAGCAGATCACCATCAGGAAGGAGGTAGGCTGAGAGTCCAGGTCGATGCTCTCCGGGCGACGTCCAATTGTGGACATGACGTCCCTCATGGTCGATCAAATAGGTCGTGTTGGATGGAATTGGTGAAAACAACGTGTACGCTGATGTTGCTCGTTCATCGCAATAAACAAGCCCCATGGTCCAGTTGATTCGGTCGGCATTACAGGACGGACGGGGGTTGGTTTCCAGTTCCGTTTCCTCTGCGGTTAGAACGGGTGCGTAGCCGAGCAGCATCAGGGTTACCAAAGCGACCGAGACGGGCATCAAACGCGAGCCGTGCATCCTCATTTCCCCTTGAGGAGTTCATGGGCCTCAATGAAGGTATTTTCCAATTGTTCTTCTTCAGATCGACCCGAATACACCTCAAACTTTGCCTGGCCCTTCACGGTCCCTGTGGCTGAACCGATGGCCAATTTAGGTTCGCCTTCAACCACTGAATCAATGGTCAGGCGGAAGTGAAGAACATGTTGGTCGTCCATGCGTTGCTTCATTTCGCTTTGGAGTTGTTTGAGATTGGCCTCGCCCAATTTTGCCAGTGACTGCAAGGCTTTTCTCTTGCTCGCAGATGAAGCGGTTACGAGGGTGAGTTCGGGTCCGTGGTAGGAAGTACTGCGGTCCAATTCAACAGCCTCTGCATCGCCAATCAACCACGCGATTGCATCGGCGAGAACGTCGGCACTCGACAGGGCGCTGGCCGTCGCCCTCCATGTAATGTGATGTAGGCCCACATCTTTCCGTGGAGCAGGGAGGTCATGAGGTTGCCGAATCGTCGTTCATGGTGGCGTTCTCGAGATGAGGCCTATTCAAATAGGGGAGGTGAGTCGGCAACTTGCAAGTGGGGTAGCCCCCGCAAGACACACCGAGTTGAACGACATGGCAAAGAAAATCACAGCAAAGGCACGCGCAGCAGCGCGTAAACAACGTGACAAGTGGAAGACAAAGCGATGGTACACCATCCGTGCGCCTCGACATCCATGGGATTTCAAGCCAATTGGCGAAACAATCGGTGAGTCTGATGAGCACATCATCGGACGTGTCTATGAAATGACTCAACAGGAGTTTGATGGAAACTTCTCAAAGATGCATGTTGTCATGCGATTCCGTGTGACCGAATGTGTGGGGCAAGACGCCATAACCACCTTCATCGGTCATCATCATCAAACCGACCACACTCGCCGTCAAATTCGTCGATACCGTGGAAAGGTTGACGATGTTGTTGATGTGGTCACCACCGACGGTTACCTCGTTCGAATGAAGCCGTTGATCATCACGCAACAACGTGTTCAGACCTCGGTCAAGCAAGACATGCGTAGCCGAACCCGCGACATCATCATCGCCTTCACGGCAAAGAACACCTATGCGGATGTACAACATGCTCTGCTTGATGGAAAACTTGAGGAAGAAATCGAAAAGGGTGTCAAATCCATTTACCCTGTTCGCTCTGTGGCCATCCGCAAGACCCAACTTCTGCAAGAAGGTGTGGTTGTTGCCGACGGCCCGACCCTCGATGAGATTCACGCTGAAGAAGAGCGCCAAGCCGCCGAAATGAAGGCCAAGAAGGCTGCTGCACTTGCCGCAGCCATGGCTGAAGAAGAGGGGGAAATGGCCGATGATGAGGATGACTCGAAGGCAGACGAAGAGCAAGAAGCGCCTGCAGAAAAGGAGGAATCCGTTGAAGCAGCACCTGAAGCGGCACCTGCCGAAGAAGCGCCTGCTGAAGAGGCACCTGCTGAAGCGGCTTCCAACGATGCCGATTACGCCAGCATGACCGTCGCCGAGCTCAAAGAGTTGCTGAAGGCTGCTGGAAAACCTGTGTCCGGCAAGAAAGCCGACCTCATTGCCCGTCTCAGCGAGTGATGTCTTCAGCACCATCGATTTGATGGTCTTTGGCCCCTAGGGGTTTTCATGCAGCGGCTCTTGGTTGCCCTCCTTTTGGTAGCGTGCATGGCGTTACCGGGTTGTGCCTCCGTTGCCACCGAGGCTGTGGAATTGGCTCCCGATGAGGAAATCGATGATGGGATGGTTTGCAACGGTTGGGAAGCGTTGTGCTCTCGAACCTATGACAACGTAACCTTTCCCGAAACACACAATGCCTTCGCAACCCATGAGGATGGGATCTTTTACCCTGCAAGCAACCATCGGACCGGTCTTGATGCTCAGTGGGATGCAGGCATGAGGGCGTTCATGCTCGATACGCATTATGCCGACCCTTCCAATCCAAACTCGGATGGTGTTCGCTTTTGTCACGGAAACAGTGGGGGGGCCATCAACCCCTGCAGCTATGGCAATGTGGACGCACGAGAATGGCTCATTGCGTTGCAGTCTCACATGGTGAGCGCACCCACTGATGTGGTGACACTTCTGATTGAGAATTACGTTGAACCCACCCATCTTCACGAGGTTTTGAACGACTCTGGCCTCATGGAGCATGTCTTCATTCACGGCTTGAACGAACCTTGGCCAACCCTTCGAGAGATGATTCAAAACGGGGAGCGGATGGTTGTTTTTTGGGAACAATCCTCCGATGAGGCATTTCCATGGTTCCATGATTTCTTATCCCATAGTTGGACGACGAGCTACGCCGAAGAGAGCAAAGAAGAGATGGATTGCAATCCGCACCGAGGCGATGAAACTCAAGTTGTGTTCCACATGAACAATTGGCTCAGTGGCCCACTTGGACTATCAAGCCCGACCAATGCTGATGAGACCAACGATCCTGAATTCTTGGTCTCTCGGGGGATTGAGTGTTGGGAGATGCATGGGAAACGACCCACCTTCGTAGCTGTTGACTGGTGGGAAGATGGCGATGTTGTCGCTGCTGCCAGAGCCATCAATGAATTGGATTTCAGCGTCGAAGATTCTGAATCGCCGTAGACTTGACAAGTCATCACCGGGTGCGGCAACCATGCGACTCGGCGTGATTGGGGGAACTGGCCTCATCAACATGGACCTCACCAAGCGAATCGCCGACGTTGGAGGCGAAGTCATTCGTACCGATGACGTCCAGGTCGATACTCCCTTTGGGTCGGTACCGGTGCGCTGTTTCTCCTTGGAGATTCAAGGGGTGTCACATGAATTGATTTTTCTTCAGCGGCATCACAGCAACACCGGTCATGGATGTCCACCCCACATGATCAATCACAAAGCCAACATGACGGCCATATCACAATCCAACGTTGACGCCGTTCTGTCGGTGTGTTCGGTTGGAGCAATCGCTTCCACCTTCGCACCAGGGAAGGTTGCCCTCGCTCAACAATACATCGATTTCACGGGGGTGGCTACCACCTTCCATGACGATGAATCCACGTTCACCTCGGTCACCGTTCCCTTTGATGAGGGAATGAATTCCGTCCTTGAGTCCGTTCTTCGCGAAGTTCAGAACTTTGAGGATGATGAAACCATGGGCTACACCTATTGGTTAACTCAAGGGCCTCAATTTGAAACGGTGGCCGAGGTGGACGCCATTGAGCGTCTGGGCGGAGACATGGTGGGCATGACCATGCCCAGGGAGGCAAAACTGGCCCGCGAACTTACCATGGCCTACGCCGCCGTTTGCATTTCTTCAAACTGGGCGGCTGGTCGAGACCCGGCTGATGCAGGGAAGGCGCTCAATCACGAGGATGTTTCGGCTCAGGCCAACGATCGACTTGAACCCGTTTGGGCTTGCATTTTTGCAATGCTTGGCTAAGCCAACCATCAAGGGCTGCTCCCTTGAGTCTACACCATGGAAGGATTTTCGGTTGAAGATTGGATGGCCCATGAGGCATCAAGCGAATGGGACATCATGATGAAAAAGGTCGCTGCCTTTCATCACAAGCACGACTTCGCCGGTCAAAATGGCCATGACATGGGCTACAGGCTCGCTTTGACGATTGAAGAACTCGGTGAACTGGCTGCGGCCATTACCAAAGGCAAACCCATTGAAGAGTGCGCTGAGGAGATGGCTGATGTTTTGATTCTCTTGATGGGGCACAGCCTCGCTATGGAAGTGGATTTGAAAGCCGCCTTTGAGAAAAAATACGCCCGAATCATGAAGCGAGAAGCCCTCCAAGGGCGCCTTGGAGTTCGAGTCACGGAGTACCGCCCCGAGTGATCAAACGATCCAGTGCTGGAAGGTCATCGGGAATTGGTCCCGATCCCCAGCGGCGACGCGACGTTCCGTGAGCAGGTAATACCCCTCGGCCTCAAGTTCAGGCGCAAACGTGTCGGCGTCTTCCACCACCGTGTGGATGATTGTACGGTGAACTTCCTTAGCGTGGGGCAAAAACAGGGCGTAGATTTCTCCTCCACCGATGATCATCACTTCGTTCTCGTCAGCGAGGGCCATGACTTCCTCGTACGACATGACTTCAACATCATCCTCGACTCCTTGTCGCGTCATGACAATGTTCCGTCGCTTTGGCAATGGCTTGCCCAAACTTTGCCATGTTTTTCTGCCCATGACGACGGTTTTGTTGAGCGTCGTTCGTTTGAAGTGTTGAAGGTCGGAGGATTGGCGCCAAGGCAAGTCCCCGTCCTTTCCAATCGCCCCTTTTTCATCGCATGCAAAAATCATCGATAGCATACAGAGGCCTCAAATGGAGATGGGTGCTTTGATGTGAGGGTGATGTTCGTAGCCTTCAACTTCGATGTCCTCGTAGGTGAAACCGTCGATGTCGGTGATGTCGGGATTCAAGACCAGCTTGGGGAGGGCAAGTGGTTCCCTTGAAATCTGAAGTTGAGCTTGCTCAAGGTGATTGTTGTACAGGTGGGCATCGCCCAAGGTGTGAACAAAGACACCTGGTTCGAGATGGCAGACCTGGGCCATCATGTGGGTCAAGAGTGCGTACGAGGCAATGTTGAACGGAACGCCAAGAAATACGTCGGCACTTCGTTGGTAGAGCTGGCAATTCAGTTTTCCATCGGCGACATGAAACTGGAAAAAGGCATGGCACGGCATCAGCGCCATCTCATCAAGTTCGCCCACGTTCCAAGCAGAGACAATGATTCGTCGGCTGTTTGGATTGGTTTTGATGGCTTCAATGGCTTGCTGAACCTGGTCAATGATTCGGCCATCCTTGGCTTCCCATTTCCTCCATTGCTTGCCGTACACAGGTCCGAGGTCTCCATTTTCATCGGCCCATTCGTTCCAAATCCGAACGCCGTTTTCTTGCAGGTAGCGCACGTTGGTGTCTCCCTTCAAGAACCAGAGAAGTTCATGAACGATGGAAG
>MDTB01019587.1_pt1 | contig 25156 bp, 27 predicted proteins | sample 811161 | NCBI WGS metagenome assembly MDTB01 (sample SAMN05326650, study PRJNA326480) | marine metagenome | isolation source: seawater | place: Mediterranean Sea | collected 2009
ACGTTGATAGGCTGGATGTGGAAGCGCAGTAATGCGTGCAGCTGACCAGTACTAATAGCTCAATTGGCTTGATTTATGCACTGAAAAAAATTTTTAAATGCTTTTTATTTCTGAAATTGGTTTGAATTATAACTCTGTATTCTCTAATTGTGAGAGACTCATAAAAATGTCTAAGTGGGCAGGCGCAGATATAGCGAAGTTTCAGCTTGGATGGAAAGGGAATATTGGTGAGATAAACCATTTAGATTATGATAAAATTTCACAACTGTTTGACTGGTGTGATAAATATGAGATTGAAATTATGTTTTCAATTTTTAATTTTGAGTCTTTAGAGTTAATAAAAAAATTTCCAATTAAAAGATTTAAAATTGCTTCAAGGACACTTATTGATAATTTCGATCTCTGTAAAAAAATCATATCATTAAATTCAGAAACTTTTGTCTCTTTAGGAATGTGGGGAAATAAAAATGATTTACCATTTTCAGATGATAATATTAGATATTTATGGTGCAAGTCAAATTATCCAACTGATAATGATGATTTAAAACTTTTGCCAAAATCTTTTTTTAATAAAAAGATTATTGGATATAGCGATCATTCAATTGGTATAGAAAGCGCATTAATTGCAATAACTCGAGGCGCTAAAATAATTGAGAAACATTTTACATTAGACAAAACAAGTGATTTTATTCGCGATCATGCCCTATCAGCAGAGCCTGAAGATTTTAAGATATTAACAAGTTTAGGTAGAGAAATATCTAAAAAAATCAATCATGGTATCTAAATATAAATTAATTTTATTTACAACAGACACACTTCATCACAGATATTTTATTAAAGAATTAAATTTGATTGAAAATATTGAAATAATTATTTTTATGATTAAAGATAAAAATAAAAAACTCAATAACTTTGACATTTTACAAAATGATTTTGAAAAAAAACAATTCTTTAAAAATAAAAAATATTATATCAAAAATAAAAAATTTTTTTGTACAAATATCAATTCAAAAAAAACAATTAAAAAGATACAAACTATTAGACCGGATATAGGCATTTTATTTGGTACAAAAAAAGTAAATGAACATTTTATTAAATTATTCGACAATAAATTAATAAATATCCATAGAGGAATGATGGAAAAGTATAGAGGACTAGACTCTGAATTTTGGGCGTCATATCATAAGAAATTTAGTTCGATAGGAACTACCATTCACATGGTTAACAAAGAGCTTGATAAAGGAAAAATTTTATTACAAAAAAAATTAATTTTAAAAAAAAATATGAAATGTTATCAATTAAGATATTACACAACAAAAATTGCGTCTGAAGAAATTTTAAAAATACTAAAGAATGTTCTTAGTAACAAAAAAAAATTGAAAAAAAAACAGCTCCATGGGAAATATTTTTCCTCAATACCAGAAGAAATAAAAGATTTAGCTTGTAAAAATTTTAATCAATTTTGTAGGAATATATAATGATTTTTCTTTGTTATCATGGAGTCACTTCAATTAAATCAGCGAATGTTGAAAACTATTCAAAAAAACACATTGATAAAAAAAAATTTATTAAACAAATGAAATTTTTAAAAAAGAATTATAATATGATAAGTATAGATGATATTTATTATCATATTAAAAACAAAATACCTTTTTCAAAAAAAGATGTTGCTATTTCCTTTGATGATGGGTTTAAAAATAATTTTACTATAGCAGCACCTATACTAAATAAACTTAAAATTCCAGCAATTTTCTATTTATGTCCTAGATCAATTAATAAAAATGAGATGTTTTGGGTGGATCAAATTGAAACCTGCATTGATAAATGTAAAAAGTCAAAGATCAAAATTACTTCTTTAGGTTTGGGGAATTTCAACTTAGGTAGTGTTACAAAAAAAATTTCTATAATAAAGAAAATTAAAAAAATTTGTAAAAACCTTAATATTCATAAAAAAAATAAATTGATAAAAATTTTAAAAAAAACGACATCCGTTGAACCTAATATTAAATCATCGAAAAATTATGAAGTGGCTAATTGGAAAATTATAAAAAAAATCTCTGAGAATAATCTTTTTACATTAGGGGGACATTCTTTGAGTCACGATATTTTGACAAAAATGAATACGAGAGAATTAGACTATAATATCGTTAAAACGATTGAGATAATTAAAAATAAGACTGGGGTAAATGTTGAACATTTTTCATATCCAGAAGGTAGATTTGATAATAATGTAATAAAATATTTAAAAAAACATAATATTAAATCTGCTCCTATCGCCACTGGATTTAAAAATACTCATAATACTAATTTATATAAAATAAAAAGAGTGATGGTGGGTTTTGAAAAAATGAAATTTCCATTTTCATCTTTCAAAGATTGAAACATTTATGAATGTAGAAAATCTTTATTTGCTTTTGTTTATTAGACTAAATTCTAAAAGATTAAAAAATAAAGGTTTTATGAAAATTGGTAAATTAAAAGTGATAGAGATAATTATTGAGAGATGCTTAAAAAGTGTGTCAAAAAAAAATATAATTATTACAACAACCAACAAAAAAATTGATGATAAAATTTCTAATTTTGCAAAAAAAAAAAAAAATTAAAATATTTAGAGGTAGTGAAAGTAATGTAAGAAAGAGAACAATTGATTGTTGTGATAAATTTAATATCAAATCATTTATTAGAATGAATTGCGATAGACCATTCATGAATTATAAACAATTAACTAAAATGATCAAAATATTTGCAACAAATAAATATGATATAGTAACAAATTGTTTATCTGAAAATAAGATTAAAGGTCTTGCTCTGGAAATGATTAAAACCAAATCATTTATCGGTATAAATAAAAAGTTAAAAAAAAATGATGAAGAGCACATTTTTGATTATTTTTATAGAAATCAAATGGATTATAAAATCTATAATGTTGAACAAATAAAGAATAATTTCAATAAGAGTTTAGCGCTTGATAACAAATATGACCTAAATAAAATAAAGAATGTATTTAAAAAATTTAAATTTGATTATTTAATATCTACTCATAAAGTTATTGAATTTTTAAAGCGAAATTAACAATTAAAGAAGTTAAAGCTGGAATAAAGTAAATGAAAATTTATACATCAATAATTATATCTGTATATAACCACGAAAAATGGATATCTTACTGTTTAAAAAGCTTAATTAATCAAAAAGAGAATCACTATAATTTCGAAATAATAGTTGTGAATGATTCATCAAAAGATAATACAAAAAAAATATTAAAGCTATTTAAAAAAAAAAATTAAAATTATTAACAATAAGAATAATCTTGGATTGCCAAAATCTTTAAATAAAGCAATTAAAATCTCTAAAGGTAAATATATAGTAAGAGTAGATTCAGATGATTTTGTTGATAGTAGATTTATTATTAAACTAAGAAAATTCTTGAATAGAAATAAGACGTTGCATGCAGTTGCTTGCGATTATTTTATGGTAAACGAAAAAAATAAAATCCTAAAAAAGAAAAATTGTATAAAAGATATTATCTCATGTGGAATCCTTTTTAAAAAAAAATGTCTAATTGATGTTGGGTTATATAACGAAAAATTTAAAATGCGCGAAGGGCATGAACTAAGAAAAAGATTTGAAAAAAAATATAAAATAGGAAGATTAAATGTTCCACTGTATTTTTATAGGGATCATAAAAAGAATCGAACAAAAGAAAAAGTATTAATTCGAAAATATGATAAGATATTAAAAAAAATTTGAATTATGAATATTTTAATTACAAAATATACGAGCTTAAAAGGCTTTTATTGTAACAAAAAACTTTTTAAGAAAAAGATAAAAATAAAAGCAATGAACTTCTTTTAATTTAAAATTAAACTGATAATTAAATTAATAATTTAATATGATATTAAATAATAATTTTTTCGAAAATCTTAAATACAAGTTAAAAAGGAAAGAGGCTATAATTTGTATAATTGGTCTTGGGTATGTGGGATTAGAGTTACTAAAAGGTTTTCAAAAAAAAAATTTTAAATTAATTGGAATTGATTTAGACAAGAAAAAGATAAGAAATATAAAAAAAAATAAAAAAACCCAACTCACAACAAACTATAAAAATGCTAAATATGCAGACATAATTATAATTGCATTACCCACACCCTTAACAAAGTCATTAACACCAGATCTTTCTTTTATAAAATCATGTCTAACATCTATCAAAAATTATTTAAAGAAAGGTCAATTAATTTCTTTAGAGAGCACAACTTACCCAGGTACTAGTGAGGAAATTATAGGAAAATTTTTAAGTAAGCAAAAATTTAAATTATCTGAAGATTTTTTTTTAGTTTATTCTCCTGAAAGAATTAGCCCTGAGTTAAAATTGAAACATAAAAAAATTAAATACTACCTTCACAACACTCCAAAAGTTTGTTCTGGCTATTCAAAAAAATGTCAAACATTGGGCAAATTACTTTATAAGAATATTGTAAATAAAGTTATTCTAGCAAGCTCTCTTAAAGTTGCTGAAACAACTAAAATGATAGAAAATATTTTTAGATCGATAAATATCGCTTTAGTTAATGAATTAAAAATGTTTTTGAATAAAGTTGATATAGATATTGATGAAGCTTTAGCTCTCGCGAAAACAAAGCCATTTGGTTTTACAAGGTTTAATCCTGGTCCTGGTTATGGTGGACACTGTATTCCTTTAGATCCATTTTATTTATACTGGTTGGCCAAAAGAAATAACTTTGATTTGAAATTTATAAAAACATCTGGATTAGTTAATAAAAAAATTTCTGGTTGGATTTGTGATAAAATATTTCACTTTGTAAAGAAAAATAATTTGAAACTTTTTCAAAATAAAATTTTGTTATTAGGAGTTGCTTATAAAAAAGATATTGATGATACAAGAGAGTCACCTGCATTTGAGATAATAAAAAAATTAAAAAAAAAGAATATAGGTTTTGAATATTCAGATCCTTATGTTGACTCAATAAGACTAGGACGTGTAATAAAAAAAAGTAAAAAAATAACCAAAGCTTTACTAAATAAATATCAAGTAGTTTTAATTGTAACAGATCATTCAAAATTTAATTACAACTTAATATCAAAGGAAGCTAAATTTATTTTTGACAGCAGAAATGTTATTAAAGATAGAACTAATAGATATTATAAGATTTAGTGAAGAATATTATGAATTTGACAATCGTAGGTATAGTATAAAAAAATTTGAATGCCTCAAAGAATAAAAATTTTAAAAAAAAAACTTCTTCATAATAATTTTGTTTTTGTTGATGGTGTCTCTAAATCTGGAAAAATTGTTGTATCAACAATAATTTCTTCTTTAAAAAATTGTGAAAATCAATCTTATCAAGATAGATTTAGTGACTATTTAAAGTTTGCTAATTTAAAATTATTGGATAACGATCTTGCCATATCTACTATCTTAAGGGATATGCAGATGCTTATGATTGAGAATCGTCTATCAAGATTTCTGAATTTCAGGAAACATGACCTTTCAAGTGTAAATAATAGTTTTAAAAAAAATGATTATTATAAAAATTTAAAAATAAATGATAACGAATATGAAATTGAAAAAATTATTAAAAATTTAAAAAGAAGTAAAACTTTAATACCAATGGTTGTAGATGACTTTTTTCCAAATTGTCTTAAAAGTTTCAAGTACTTTTGTGAATTTAAAAAAATAATAATGTTAAGAAACCCAATAGGAATTTTTTATGAATATTACAACAGGAATAGAATAGATAAGCAAATCAAACAACATCCATGGCAAAATTGCTTTCATTATGAAAAAGATAATAAAAGAGTACCCTGGTATATAGTACCAAGAGATATTAGAAAATTCCATTCAGCAAACAAAATAGAAAAATATTTGATGTCGATTAATTCTCAATATAAACCTTATTTCTCTGACAGAATTTTTAAAATCCAAAACACAAAATTTATATTCATTGAAGATTTATGGGAAAACCCAAAATTTATAACAAATTTAATTGCAAAGTTTTTAAAAACGAAGGAAACAAAGTTTACTAAATCAATATTAAAAAAATTAGATTTACCAAGGTTAAATATAAATAATAATTATGAAAAACAATTTTATTATTTAAAAAATATTATGTCTAATTCAGAATTTAAAAAACTGTTAGATTTGGAAAATGAGTACAAAAAAAAGAAAATGGTTCATGGATTATAAATTTTTTACAAAAAAATGAAAAAAAAAAAACTTAAAATTCTAGCACTCATTCCTGCAAGACAAGGATCAGCTTTAAAAAATAAAAATATTAAAAATTATAAAGGTAAACCATTAATTTTTCACAGCATTAATGCGGCTTTAAAATCAAAATTAATAAATAAAATTGTCATTTCTACAGACTCTATGAAATATAGAAAACTGTGTTTGAATAAATTCAAAAATAAAATTGAAATTCCCTTTTTAAGGCCTAAATCAATATCAGGTGATAAATCAAAAGATTATGAATGGATTAAACATTCTTTATTATTTTTAAAAAAAAATCAAAAATACTTACCTGATATTGTTGTTCATTTGAGACCAACAACTCCTAATAGAAATGAAAAAATAATTGATAAAGCAATATCTCTTTTTTTAAAAAATTTAAAATTTGCTAGTTCCTTAAGGTCTGCTAATGAGTTTTCACAACCTCCTGAAAAAATGTTTAAAATTGTAAATGGTTTCTTTAGAGGTTACTTCAACAAAAATAAATTTGTTGAATATTATAATTTCCCTAGACAAAATTTTTCGAAATCATATTTACCTAATGGTTATATTGATATAATGAAACCCAAGATTATTCTTAATTATCGAATGTTACACGGAAATAAAATTTTACCTTTCATAACAAATCAAACTAATGATATTGACGTTATAAATGATTTCAAAAAAAAATAAAATTGGTTTTATTCAAGGAAGACTTACAAAGCAAAAAAAAAAAATTCAACAATTTCCGTTTGATAATTGGAAAAAAGAAATCTCTTTAGCAAAAAAACTTAAATTAAACATCATAGAATGGACTATTGATCATTATGGATTTTACAAGAATCCTTTATTAAACTTGGGTAAACTAAATTTCATAAAAAAAATAACAAAAAAAAATAATTTAGAAATTAATTCAGTTACAGCTGATTTTTTTATGGAAAAACCTTTTTGGAGGCAAAATAATCCAAACCATTATATTAAAAAAATAGAATTATTAATAAATTATTGTGGTTTACATAAAATAAAATTTATAGTCATACCTCTTGTCGATAATTCATCGATTAACTCAAAAAGTGTGCAAAAAAAAGTTATTTATCATTTTAAAAAATTGAATAATCTTTTAAAAAAAAATAAAGTTATGATTTTGTTTGAAAGTGATTTTAAAGCTAGAAAACTTCTTAGTTTTATTAAAAACTTTGATAATAAAAATTTCGCTATTAATTACGATTTAGGTAATAGTGCTTCTTTATCTTTCAATATTGAAGAAGAATTTAAATTATATGGAAAATTCATAAAAAATATTCATATAAAAGACAGGATAATAAATGGCGAGACAGTAAGATTAGGTAGTGGAAATGTGAATTTTAAAAAATTTTTTATACTGATAAATAAAATGAAATATGACGGGCCACTGATTTGTCAAACTGCCAGATCTTCAAAAAAAGGAGATGATTTTGACGAATTAAAAATCAATTTAAAATTTTTAAAAAACAATATTAAATGAATTTCCTATTTTTTGGTTTAGGTTCTATTGGTCAAAGACATCTAAGAAATTTACTTCAGCTTAAGAATAATTGTAAAATATATGCATTAAGAAAAAAATTTTCTACACCACTTTTAAATTACCAAAATAAAAAAATTAGAGGAAATGTAGAAAAAAAATACAAAATTATTTCAATAAAAACATTAGAATATTTAAAGAAAAAAGATGTTAAAATTGATGCTGCATTCATTTGTAACCCTTCAAGCTTGCATGCTTCAACCGCGAAGTGGTGTATTAAAAGAAATATTCCAGTTTTTATAGAAAAACCTGCGGCAACAAATATTAAAGATCTAAACTTGATTAAGAAACTAGTTAAGTCTAAAAAAAAAGTAATTAATGTTGTTGGATATCAATTAAGGTTTAATCCGATAATAAGATTTATCAAAAAATATTGCTTTGATCAAAAAAAACTAGGACAGGTGTACAATTGTGAGATTTTTCATGGTGAACATGTTGATAATTTTCATAGTTATGAAAGTTATAAAGATTCTTATACTTCTCAAAAAAAATTAGGTGGTGGAGTAGCATTAACACAAATTCATGAGATAGATTATTTGAATTATTTCTTTTCTGAATATGAATTACTTGAATTCAAATATATTAGTGACAAGATCTCTAAACTAAAAATGAATGTTGAAGATAACTACACTTCCATTTTTAAATTCCGATCAACCAAAAATAAAAAAATTTCACTTGGAAAAATAACATGTAGCTACGTTCAAGTTCCAAAAAAAAGAACTATATTCATCTCTTGTGAACAAGGAAGTTTACATGCTGATTTAAATGAATCTCTAATTAAAATATTGAGACCAAAAAAAAGAGACTATGTGAAAAAGTTTAATTTTAATAGAAATGATATGTTTACTAATGAAATTAAACAATTTTTAAATTTAATTAAGAATCCAAAGCTAAAAAAAAGATTATTGCCCTCAATTTTGGAAGACAATAAAGTTAATAAAATTGCAATAAAAATAAAAATCTAATCCTTAGATGCAAAACCTAACAACATAAGTTCTTTGGAAAATCTTAAAAATTTTATCTTACTTCTTATTGGGATAAAAAATGAAAATATCTTTAAAAAGTATTTAATAAATGGATATTTCCAAATAAACGGTAATTGGTAAAATTTTTCTACCCTACAATTTTCAAATCCATACATTTTATAGCAATTTTCCAGGGTTACCTTTGAAAAAGGTTTTATATGTGTTAAATCATCGTAAAAGTTTAAATATTGGCTTTCCCAATCTGGAGTATAATTTATAAATATACCCTCAGGTTTTAAGATTCTCTTACATTCCTTGAAAAAAAATTCATGGTTATCTATATGTTCAATTAATGATTTAGTATAAATCGCGTCAAAAAAATTGTCATTAAAAGGTAATTTTTCATTAGAAATATCATGTTTAGAAAAAATTATATTTTTGTCTAGTTTATCTTTGGCAGACTCTAATTTATCGGTTGCATAACAAACAACATTTTTTTTGCTAAATTCATTTATAAAGTCACCTCTTCCACAACCTATTTCTAAAAAAATTTTATTTTTTAGATTAAATCTCTTTATATTATATTCAGCAAATTTAGCTGGGTAATTTGTCAAAGGTTTTTTTTGACTGTTATAAAAAACAGATAAGTAATCTTTCATATTAAAGTTCTCCCACCATCACAAACAATCACAGTGCCTGTTATATAGGATGAAGATTTACTAGATAAAAATAAAATCAAGTCATTATACTCATTTTTTTTTGCCATTCTTCCAATTGGTATAATTTTTTTGATTTTATTTACAAAATTTTTATCTTGGTTATTTAAGATTCCGCCAGGGGCAATTGCATTACATCTAATATTATTTTTTGCCCAATAACTGGCGGTATATTTAGTTAAGCCAATTATTCCATGTTTAACAACAGAGTATGAGATTGGTTTTATAAATCCAGAATTCTTATATATTTCTTGATTGGGCGCTATTATTCCTAGATCAGATGATATATTTAAAATAACTCCACCTTTATTTTTAGCCATATAAGTTCCTAGAATCTTCGTAGTAAGAAAACTTCCTTTTAATCCAATATCTAAATCATTAGTCCATATTTTTTCAGAAAAATTTTCTAATTTTAAAATATTTTCATTTTTATTTTTTGCATCTGGAACATAATCTTTTGCAGCACAATTTATTAAAACATCTATTTTAATTTTTTTTTTTTTAAAATACCTTAAAACTTTTTTTAAATGATATTCTTTTGTAATATCAGTTTTTAAAAAATAAGATTTATTTTTGATCTTTTTATTATTTAAATCTAAAATAAAGACTTTTGAGTCTTGATCAATAAAGGCTTGAGATATCTGTTTACCAAGAAAACCATTACCACCCGTAATAACAATATTTTTATTTTTGAGATCTAGAAATTTAGTGTTCATAATTAAGTTTTAAAATATTCTATATTATTAATTTAGCAAACTATTAATCAACAATTTAAAAAATTTGTATAATTTTCTTTAATTTTTTTTGTGTTACCATAGTAGTATTGAATAGTTTTTTGATATTTTTTATTTTTTAAAGGGAAAGAAAATTTTTTATTTATTAAAAATAAAATGTCTTTTTTCATTTTTTTTTCAGATGTGTAAATAATACTTTTATCAAATCTATATAAATATTTTTTTAGATACATTTTTTTTTCAAAAAAAGGAACCATTACAAACTTTCCATTTACAAGGGACTCTATTGTTGATCCTGAATTATGCCCTATAATTATATCTGCTTTATTTATATATTTTTCTGCTGTTCCTCCCTCAAAAATTTTAATTTTACTATTTATTTTAAGATTTGGATTATACGCATTAATATTTTTTCTTTTGATATTAATATTTAAATTTTCATTTTTAGATAGTTCATTAAGAATATTAATAATTTTTTTATAAGTGAGATTCCAATTAAAATTCTTATTTTTTGAGTCTTTAGGAAATCCCTGTTTTGGATTAAAAGATAAGAATAATATATTGTTTACTTTTTTGTGAATTCTTTTTTCTTTTACAAAATCAAATGTTCTTGGACATCCATTTACTGTAATTTTTTTTTTGTTTGATTGATTCATATCAATTAACATTTTCTTCATAAATTCATTGTAAGTTGAAATCTTGTAAAAAAATTTGAAAAAATCCTTATACTCATTAGCTATTATTCTAGATTTTACATCAGCATCCGACATAAAGCACTCTTTGTTCCATAGCTTAACTGGTATTTTTGTCTTTTTGCAGCCTGCGTATAATCCACTTTCAACATAGTAATAATAGGCGAATGTAATAAAATTTATATCCCTTTTATCAAAATGAGTCTTTAAATTTAAAAGAATTTCTGTCCAAAAAGCTTCATGTTTTTTTTTATTATTTACATTTTGATTGAAGAATTCTTCTTTTGTAGGTTTTGACCTAAAAAAATTTAGATATCTTTTTTTTTGAAAAAAAAAATGATTGAGAATAATTTTTACTACTCTTCTTCTTAAAATTAAAATTTCAGGAATATTATTTGAAAGTTTTGATATAATTTCTACATCTCTTATTCCAATTGATCTATACAATAAAATGACAACTTTTTTATTTGAATTATGATTTTTTCTCAAAGATTTAGGCTTTAAAAGTGAAACTCTTAAAAAATAAGCACAAAGTTTTGATGAATTCAAAAAACATGAAATGTAGATTAAAAAATCAATAATAAATAAAATAAAATTATTGGTTTTTTTTTTAATTAAATGAAACATCATTTTATTATTAAAATAAAGTTTCTAAAAATTATATGTCAAAAATACTATTAATGATAGTATAGTCAGTGTTTAGTTCGAAATTTCAAAAAATTGCCAGATTTAATATTAGGATTGCTTAAATTTTAATTCTTGTTAATAGTGATAATATTTTAATGAGTAAAACTTTCATAATTTCAGAAATAGGAATTAATCATAATGGTGACATAAAAATTGCCGAAAAGATGATTGATGAATCTAAAGATGCAGGAGCAGATGCTGTAAAATTTCAAAAAAGAGATATTGACCTTGTTTATTCAAAAGAACAATTAGCAAAACCAAGAACAAGTCCTTTTGGAACGACTGAACGTGAGCAAAAAGAAGCTTTAGAATTTAACGAGAAAGAATATGACCAAATTGATGCATACTGTAAAAAAAAAGATATTATATGGTTTTCATCAGCATGGGATATAAATAGTCAAAATTTTTTAGATAAATATAACTTAAAATATAATAAAGTTGCATCCGCCATGTTGATTGACGAAGTCTTTTTAAATGAAGTTGCAAAAAGAAAAAAACACACCTTTATAAGCACTGGAATGTCAAATTTTGATATGATCGATAATGCTGTAAAAATATTTAAAAAAAATGAATGTCCATTTGAATTAATGCATTGTATATCTGCTTATCCATTTAATAGTGAAATAGCAAATCTGAATATGATAAAAATATTAAGAGATAGATATAAATGTAATGTAGGGTATTCAGGCCATGAGAAAGGTGGAAAATTAATTTCTCTAGCTTCGGTATGTCTTGGATCAACTTCATTAGAAAGACATTTAACATTAGACAGGACTATGTATGGAAGTGACCAAGCTGCTTCAATTACGCCCTCTGGTTTTAAATCCTTAATTAGTGAAATCAGGATATTAGAAAAAGCTTTAACAGGCTCAGAAGATAAAGAGATTTTAGAATTAGAAAAACCAGTTGCTGAAAAACTTAGATCACACATTAAGACAGGTAAATGAAAATTCAAAAGATTTTTTCAAAACAATTATCTTTAAATATTGAGACGCACTTAAAATTGGAAGTTCTTTCTCCCAACATTGAGAAAGCAATAAAGATAATTTATAAAAAAATTAAGCTTGGTGGAAAACTAATGTTTTGTGGAAATGGTGGTTCAGCAGCCGACTCCCAACATTTGTCAGCAGAGTATTTAGTGCGAATGAGACCAAACATTAATAGAAGACCATTACCCGCTATTAGTTTAGCACAAGATACCTCTACCTTAACAGCGTGTGGAAATGATTACGATTTTTCTGATATATTTTTAAGACCATTCCAAGCATTAGCAAAAAAAGATGATGTTTTAATTGCAATTACAACATCAGGTAATTCTTCTAATGTTTTAAAGGTATTGAAAGAAGCGCGCTCCAAAAAAATTACAACAATAGGATTTTTAGGTAATACAGGGGGAAAATGTAAGAATTTTTGCGATATTAAACTACTAGTACCTAGTAAATCTACAGCCAGGACACAAGAATGTCATATTTTTTTAGGACATTTTATTTTAGAACAAGTAGAAAATTTAATAATTAAAAAATAATAATAGACGTCTTAAAAATATTACTATTTAGTAAAAAATCATATTTCTTAAGATGGTCACAAAAAGGCTCTATGAAGACTTTAATAAAAATATCAAATCTTCTTTCAAAAGATGAACGTAGACGTGCCTTTTTTATATTAATAATGGTGATATTTATGGCTTTGTTAGACGCCTTAGGCGTAGCCTCTATAATGCCTTTTATAGCAGTCTTAACAAATCCAGACTTAATTGAGACAAACATTCTTATAAATAAAGTTTATAAATATTTAAATGCTTTTGGCGTAAACTCTAATCAGGAATTTTTATTTTTTTTGGGCTTTTTTGTTTTTTTTATTCTTGTTTTCTCACTTATTTTCAAAGCTTTTTTAACTTATTTGCAGTTACGTTTTACCTCGATGTGCGAATATGGTCTCAGCAAAAGAATGACCGAAAGTTATCTCAATCAACCTTACAGTTGGTTCTTAAGTCGACATAGTGCTGATCTTGGAAAAACAATACTCTCAGAAGTTGGTTTAATGATTTCTAAGGGTTTAAAACCACTTATGAATTTGATTACTTACGGAACAATCGCTTTTGCTATTCTTGTTTTACTGATCATTACAGATCCAATACTAGCCTTAATAATTGGCTTCACATTGAGTATTGCGTATTTATCTATTTATAAATTTACTAGATCTTTTTTGACACGTATTGGAAATGAACGACTAAAAGCAAATCAAAAAAGATTTACAATTGTGAGTGAAGCTTTCAGTGCTGCAAAAGAGTTGAAGGTAGGGAGTTTGGAAAAAGCTTTTTTAGAGAGATTTTCAAATCCAGCGAAAACACTAGCTCAACACTCCGCAATTGCTGGAGCTATAAGTCAACTACCTCGTTATGCACTTGAAATGATTGCCTTTGGTGGAATGTTACTACTTATTTTGTATTTTATGGCCCAGAATGTTATTTTAACAAATATATTGCCATTAATTGCACTTTATGCGTTTGCAGGTTATCGTTTATTACCTGCATTCCAACAAATTTATTCCGCAGTAACTCAATTAAGATTTGTTAGCCCCTCTCTAAATTCTATTCATGATGATATAAAAAATTTAGAACCAAAAACTCTTAATAAAGATAAAAAGATTATTCCATTAAATAAAAATATTATTTTAAAAGATCTACATTATCAATATCCAAATTCATCAAGAACGACTGTAAAAGATGTGAATATTAGCATTCCAATTTCTAGCACTGTTGGAATAGTGGGGACCACCGGTAGTGGTAAAACAACAATAGTTGATATTATTCTTGGTTTACTTCAAGCTCAAAAAGGTACTCTTCAAGTAGATGATATTATTATTGACAAGAAAAATTGTGTAGATTGGCAAAGATCAATTGGTTATGTTCCTCAAGAAATTTTTATAGCAGATGATACGTTAGAAGCTAATATTGCTTTTGGTATTGACAAAAAAGATATTAATCGAGAAAATGTTCATCAAGCTGCTAAAGCAGCTAATATTCATGATTTTGTAATCAACAATTTACCTCAAAAATATCAAACTACAGTTGGAGAGCGAGGTGTAAGGTTATCGGGAGGAGAGCGTCAAAGAATAGGGATTGCAAGAGCTCTTTATCGTAATCCTCAGGTTTTAATTTTAGATGAAGCTACTAGTGCCCTAGATAATACAACTGAGGAGTCAGTTATGAAAAAAATAAATAACCTTGGTGAAAATAAAACTATCATTATGATTGCTCATCGTCTCAGTACAGTCAAGGAATGTGATATAATTTTTTTGATGGATAATGGAAGTATTAAAGCCCAAGGTTCATACCAAGAGTTAATTAAATCAAATGAGCAGTTTAGATCAAATGTAATTAAATCCTAGATACTAAATAGAAAAATGAACATATATTTACACGTAGAAATATCATCAAGAGAACTAGATAGTAAACTTCTTCTAGCTACATTAGCTGCATCAAGAGGGCACGATATTATTGTTTCAGACTTAATTGGGATATTGAAAGGTATAGATAACAATCTTTTAGCACCTGGAATATTTCATACTAAATCTTTGACACCTGGTGAAGATAAAATTGAAAGACATAAAAAATTAATTGATAAAGGATATATGATTACAAGTATTGATGAAGAAGGTAATTTAAATGAACATGGCTATCAATTATTTGCTAGACAAAGATATTCTAACAAAACAATCGAACAAGCTTCAGCAATTTTTGGATGGGGTTCTGAAGATATTGATACTTTAAAGGAAATTTATTCAAACCACTCAAAAAAAATTTTCAAAACCGGATCACCTCGTGCAGATCTATGGAAGTCCTCATTTTCTAATTACTGGAAAGCTCCTTCAAATTTACCTAAAAAGCCTTTTTTATTAATAGCAAGTAACCTTGGTTACGCAAACAATATTAGATCTTTTAAGGAGTATATTAAATTTGAAAAAAAAATTGGACGATTTGAAAGAGATCCAAATCTTTTACGAAAACGATTTGGAGAAACTGCAGAAGATTTCAACAAATTTTTTTATTTTATTGAAGCAATAAAGTATTTATCTAAAAATGCAAATGATTATGATATCGTACTTAGACCGCATCCGTCTGAAGATATAGAAACATGGAAAATTTTTCTTAGTGACATAAAAAATGTTCATATTATAAGGGAGGGACCAATTAATGCATGGCTTAATAAATCTTTTGCTGTAATGCACAATAGTTGTACCACTGCTTTAGAAGCAACAGTTTCTAAAAAGCCTTTAATTACATATATTCCTTTTGAACAAAATTATGCTTCTAATTTAGCAAATGAGTTAGGATATGTTGTTAAAACTTTAGAGGAACTATCAAACAAAGTTAAGCTCATTTTTGATACAACAAAATTAAATAATCAGGAAAAAGTCAAAGGATCTTTACCCGAAATATTATCAAAAAAAATTTTTATTGATGAGGATGAACTTGCAGCAAAAAAAATTATTAGAATATGGGAGAATATAGCTGCTGATAAATATACTAAAATTTCTGATATTAAAAAATTTAAATGGTTAATAAAATTTGATAATTATAAACAAATAATAAAGTCTATGATAAAAATATTAATCAGACATAATTCAAATTCTAATAATGAAAATTACAAATTCTATCCTTTAGAGCAAAATGATATGCAAGAAAGAATAGAAAGGATACAAAATATTCTCGGTATAAAAGAAAAAATCAGTTGTAAGCTTTTGTCTAACAGAACATTACATGTAAAACGTTTATGATTGTTTTATAAAAATTAAAATGAAAACTGATAAAGATAATCCTAGATATATCAACATTGTGGGTTCCGCTTGTTCTGGTACCGGAGCAGTATTTGAATATTTAAAAGGCCGAGGAGATCTTTATGATCCCTTATTTGGTGAGGAATATTTATTACCTTCTTTGCCTAACGGGTTAATGGCTTTGAACGCAATAACTGAAAAAGCTTCTGACCCATCAATAACAGAACATTCATTAAAAGAATTTCAAAATTTAACAAAAGATTTAATAAAATACTGGTCCTCAAAACAGAATAATGAGAAATTAAATCATAATATTATAATATTCGAAAATGCGATCGAAAAATTCTTAAAAGATATAACTCACGTGAATTATCCTATGAGACTTTTGTCTCATCAATTATCACAATCAAATGTTAAAATTTTGATAAGTAAAATCAAAAGACGTTTAGGTCTAACCATTGATAATCCTAAAACAAGACTTATTGTTTCACAAAAAAAATTTCTTGAAGCAACACAAAAACTTCATGATAGTATGTTCAGTCAAAATGCAAATAATCGAAAAATAATTATAACTAGAGGTTGCTCCGTATGGAGTTTGAATGAATCCTCAAAATTTTTTTTAAATTCAAAAATTGTTGTAATTAACCGTGACCCAAGAGATCAATTTGTTGAATTAAGATCTTATAAACAAGCCTACTCAGTGGAGAGTTTTATAAATTGGTATAAAGAGTTACAAAAACGTTTGAGTTCAATAAATGATAGTAATGTTTTACTTATAAATTTTGAAGATTTCGTTAAAAAAAATAATAAATTTAAAAAAATTTTATGCGATCATGTATCACTTAATGACATAACCTCCAGTTATGATCCAGAATTATCTAAAAAAAATGTTGGTAAATTTAATAAATATTTAGATAGAAAAGAAATTATGAGTATTGAGGAAAATTTGAGTGAATATTTCTACTTTGATTAAATATTTTTAAATGAATTATGAAAATTTGTTATTTAGCAAATACTGCAATTCCATCGTCAAATGCAAGTGCTATTCAAATAGTAAAAATGTGCGAAAGTTTCTCAAAGTTAAATAATAATGTTTTACTTATAACAACTAATGTATCCGATAAAAAAATATTTGATTTTTATAATGTAAGATCAAAATTTCAAATTACAAAATTAAAAAAATTTAAAAAATTTCCACTTGGGATAAAATATTATCTATTTTCAATTTTATCTATTCTAGTAAGCTTAAAATTTAAACCAGATATTTACATTACTAGAAATTTTTTTACTTCATTTTTATTAACAATTTTAGGAAAAAAAAATATCTTAGAATTACACCATGGTATTGAAATGGAAAGTAGAACTGTAAGACTAATTTTAAAAATAATAAATTTTTTTAATTTTAAAAATTTAATAATGCTTTTAGCAATCACAAACAATGTAAAGAATTACTATAAAAAAAAGTTTGGTATTAAAGAGCAAAAGTTTTTTGTATCACCAAGTGGGTCATCTATTCAAGTAAATCATAAAAAAAAAGTTTCAAAAGATATAAAGAAACTAAAAATCGGATATTTTGGATCTTTATATAAATCAAGGGGGATTAATTTAATTCTCAAATTATCTCAAGTAGACAAAGATAATGACTATTTTATTTTTGGTAACTTGAAACAATTTAATAATATTAAAATTAAATTTTATAACCAGAATTTGTTTATAAATGATTATTTGCCATATAAAGATGTTTCAAAAAATATATTAGAAATGGATCTTCTATTAATGCCCTATGAAGAAAAAATTGTATCTGCGGGAAATGTAGGCAATATTGCTAAATTTACCTCTCCATTAAAATTATTTGATTACTTAGCATGCGGTAAAATTATTATGTCATCACAAATAAAAGTACTTGAAGAAACTTTAAAAGAAAAAAAAAATGTTATTTTTGTAAGAAACTTTAGAAATATTTATGCGTGGAAAAATGAGATAAAAAAAATCAAATTTTCATACGAAAAAAGAATTATAATTTCTCAAAATAATATTAATTTGAGTAAAAACTTTAAAATGCATAAAAGAGCGAAAAAAATCTTGGATAGGATTAAATAAAAAAATGAAAAAAGACAATTTAAGAAAAATAATTATCTTTTATCCATCTTTCGAAAGAGGCGGAGTAGAAATTATCTTACAAAATTTGATAAATTTTTTTTTAAGAAAAAAAATTAAAGTAGTTTTAATTTCTTCAAATATTAAAAAAAATTTTTTTAAAAACAAATTATTTGAGTACCAAAATATTCAAATTAGAAATTTCCCTTTTTTACCTGATAGGATTAACAAAGCTGTTTCGGCTTCGAAAACTTTAAGTAATGAGTTAAAAGTATCAAATAAAAAGGATACCTTGGTACTCTCATTACAAGGTAGTTCTTTAGCAATCATTTTCACTAAACTTTTAAGATTTAAAATAATTGTTAGAAACGCTGAAGATCCAATATATTCAGCCCTTTATGCAGATAACAAAATTCAGTCACTAATTATTTTATTACTCAAAATGATTTTGTATAATTTTGCAGATAAAATAGTTACTAACTCAAAAGGATCTAAAGACTCTATAAAAAAGATTTTAATTAAAAAAGACAACATATACTCTATCTATAATCCTTATCTAAAAAGTGTTAAAAGGAAATTAAAAAAAAAGAGAAATAAATTTCTTTTATCTGTAGGCAGATTAGCTAAGCAAAAAGATTTTTATAATCTAATTATAGCATTTGATATTATCAAAAACAAAATACCAAATTATAAACTTATAATAGTTGGAGACGGACAATTAAAAAGTAAATTAAAAAAATTAGTATTTGATCGTAAATTAGAAAAAAGAATAAAATTTACAGGATGGGAAAAAAACTTAAAAAAATATTATTCTAATTCAAAATTATTTATATTAAATTCTGTATACGAAGGATTGGGAAATGTATTAATTGATGCTGTAAACTATAATTTACCTATTATAACTACAAATTGTAAAAGTGGTCCTAACGAAATAATCAGCTACGGAAAAGGAGGTTTTCTTGTACCAATCAAAAGTCCTACTCAGTTATCAAAAAAAATACTATTTTGTATAAATAACTATAGATACTCACTTCAAAAAGCTAAATATGCAAAAAAAAAAATTAAGAGATTTGATTGTGACTATAATTGCGAAAAATATTTCAAATTGATTATTAAAACTATAAATGATTAAAAAAAAATTAATTTGTTATTGGTCACCGTTTATTGATAATGTTGCAACAGTCAAAGCTGTTATAAATTCAGCATTATCAGTTAATAATTACTCAAATCAAAAATTTGAGTCATTAATCATTGATGTTTATGGTGAATGGAAAAATCATTTTAGAAATGACTCTAATAATTTAAAGATCTATAGTTTGAATTATATTAAGCAATTATTTAATTTTTCATCAAAAGGGTATTTCAAAAGTAGACTAAAATATATAATTATTTTTTTTTGTTCATTCCTTTCGTTAAAAAAGTTTGTAAATGAAATTAAACCAGAATTTTTAATAATTCACCTTATTACATCATTACCACTCTTTCTAAATTTGATTTTTAAACTAGATACAAAAATAGTTTTGAGAATATCGGGAAAACCAAAAATCAATATTATTAGATATTATTTTTGGAAAATTGCGTTAAAAAAAGTACATAAGATAACTTTCCCTACAAAAGAAAGTTTAGATTATTTTAAGAGGCTAGAAATTGCAGAAAATTACAAACTTAAATTATTATATGATCCAGTATTTAGTATTAAAGATGTAAATAAAAAAAAAAAAGAACCAATAAATAATAGCTTTCAAAAAAAGGACTATTTTTTAGCAATTGGCCGATTAACAAAGCAAAAAAACTTTTTATTTTTGGCCGAATGCTTTGCTGAACTAATCAAAGATTATCCAGATATAAAACTATTTATAATTGGAATTGGAGAAGATGAATTAAAAATAAGAGATATTATTAAAAAGAATCATTTAGAACAAAATATCTTACTATTGGGGTATCAAAAAAATGTCTTTAAATTTTTAAGTAAAGCAAAGGGATTTATTTTATCATCACTTTGGGAAGACCCTGGGTTCGTTCTAATTGAAGCAATGGTTAGTAATACCCTTGTTCTGTCAAGTGACTGTCCAAATGGTCCTAAAGAAATTTTAGAAAATAAAAATGGTATATTATTTAAAAATAATTCTAAAAATGATTTTTTATCAAAATTTAAATTTTTAATAAGTTTAGATGACTCTGAAAAAGATAAAATTATATTAAATGCAAAAAAAAAAATTAAATTATTTTCAATTTTTAATCATTATGGACAACTTGAAAAAGTATTAGAAGAATAATTTTTAAATATTAAAATTTAATAAATTATTATTACTTTAATATATTATAATATTTTTCTAAATTTTCAAAAAAATCAAAACGATTTAACCTTTTTTTTGCAAATGATAATTTCTTTTGACATTTTTTTTTATTTTGTTTAAAGAAAATTATTTTCTTACTTAACTCTTTATAATTTCCTACTTTAAAAAGAAGACCACCTTTTCCTTTATCTAAGATCTCTGACGGCCCAGTAGGACAATCACTTGAAATTACAAACTTATTTAAAAAAATTGCTTCTAGCAAAACATTAGGCAAGCCCTCGAAATTCGATGATAAAATAAATAGATCAGATTTTTTAATATAAGGATATGGATTTTTTTTAAATTCTATTATTTTGATTATTCTATTTAAATTAAAATTATTCACTAAATTTTTTATCATTTCCTTTTTTTCTCCTGAACCAATTAATAAAACTTTGAGATTTTTATATCTACCTTTAATCAAATTAATTGATTTAATAAGACAAATGTGATCTTTTTGATCTGAAAATCTCGCAACCGAAATAATTTTGAAATCCTTCTTACGATTAAAAAAATTAATTTTAATTATTTTTTTTGAGTTTTTTAAAATTTCTTTTTTGTTTAATGGATTAAAAATACATTTACTCTCTAGCTCAAATTTAGATTTTAATTCTTTCTTAAAATCTTCACTATTAACAATAATTTTATCAGCCATACCATAAATTTTTTTATATAAAATTTTTTTAAAAAAGTTGTTTGACCATCCAGATGGAGATGAATTCGATCTAATGATTATTTTAGTAGATAAGATTTTGCATAAAATTGTACAATATACCAAACCCTGAAAACAAAATACTGTGCAATTTTTACTAAATAATAATTTTTTAAATAGTAATACTAAAGAAATAATAAATTTTACTCTCCTTCCAATAAAATTTGAAAATTTAGTATTTAAGGAAATAAACCTAATTTTTTGGTTTAAATTTTTTCTGTAATTTTTTGACAAGGTTATCACAGAAATTTTATCAAATTTTTTGGATAAATAATTTGAAATTAAAAAAAAATTCTTTTCTACACCCCCACCTTCTATTGTTGGCATGAAAATTATTATTTCTTTTTTATTTATCATAAAAAATGTTTTATATAATCTTAGACTTATTTTTTTAAGTTGAAATTAGCTTGCCAATTTTTAAAAATCAAATAAGTAAGTAATATATAAATGGATCTTGTTAGTATTGTAATCCCTTATTTTAGAAAAAAAAAAATACATAAAAAATTGTATTAAATCAATTTTAAATCAAACATATAGAAATTTCGAAATTATAATTATTTATGATGATAAGGATAAAACTGATCTGAGTTTTGTGATGAATTTAGTAAAGAGGGATAGAAGAATTAATCTTATCTTAAATAATATTTCGCTAGGCGCTGGACTATCAAGGAATAAAGGAATTAAATTTTCAAAGGGTAAATTCATTGCTTTTTTGGATGCCGACGACTATTGGAACAAAAACAAGTTGAGAACGCAATTAAAATTTATGAATAGAAATAATTACTTAGTATCTCACACATCCTACCAAATTATAAATGAAAAGGGAAAGATAATCTCCAATCGGAAAGCTAGAAGTTTTTTTGAGGTTAATGATTTATTATATTCATGTGATATCGGCCTTTCAACAGTAATATTAAAAAAGAATATTCTTTCAAAAAATTTAAAGTTTCCAAATATAAAAACGAAAGAAGATTTTGTTCTTTGGCTTTTTTTATTAAAAAAGAAAATACCAATTAATGGATTAAATAAGAATTTAATGTATTGGAGAAAACTAGATAATTCTTTATCTTCTTCATTAATTCAAAAAATGTCTGATGGTTTTAAAGTTTACTACAAATACATGGATTTTGGTTTATTTAGATCAATTTTTAATTTATTTTGTTTATCTATAAATTTTGTAAAAAAAATATTTAATGATTAAAAATTTTATAATTTTACTCTATCCATTTTTCATATTTTTTATAAATTTTTTTTTTACAAAAAAAAATTTAATTCCAAATTATTCTGGTGACCATCATCAAAAATTTTTCAAAAAAAATAATATACAATTAACTGGTGGTATATTTATGATACCAATTTTTAGTATAATAACCTTCAATTATTCGATATTTTTATTAGTATCTTTAATCTTAATTTTTTTATTAGGACTATCTTCAGACACAGGACTTTTCTCATCAGCAAAACTAAGATTATTAATACAGTCTTTTATTATTTTAGTTTTTTTAATTTATTCAGACACAATTTTGTCTTCTGTAAGAATTAAAACACTAGACATATTATTAGAAAATTATTGGTTTAGTTTAATTTTTACATTATTTTGTTTGATGATATTAACTAATGGGACAAATTTTATTGATGGATTAAATGGTTTAGTAATCAGTTATTATATAATGATATCTTTAGTTATTTTACATCTTAAATTATTTGAATTTTCTTTTTTGAGTAAGCAGGACATAATAATTGTGATATTAATTTTTACTTATTTAGTTTTATTTAATTTTTTTAACAAGTTGTATATCGGTGACTCTGGTTCATATCTGGTTGGTTTTTTATTTGGGTATATCTTACTTCAAATATATGAAAATAACCTAACATTCTCACCATATTTTATTGCTGTTTTATTATGGTATCCAGCATTCGAAATTTTTTTTTCCATAATTAGAAAAATTAAGATAAATAAGTCACCTTTAAAACCTGATAACAGGCATTTTCATCATCTTTTATTTTTATTTTTTGATACTAAATTGAGATTTAGTAACAATTTTATCAATAATTTAACGTCAATAACAATTATTTTTTATAATATTTTAATTTTTTTAATTGCAATTCAAAATATTTATCACACAGGTTTACAGGTTTCTTTGTTCTCTTTTAATATTATTTTTTATTTAATTTTATACTACAAACTTAATCAATTAAAAAAGTCATAATTATTCTTACTTTGATTTAGACACATAAATGCAAAATTCATCCAGAATAGTGCAGCCGCATTTGAAGTAAAAAAACTTCCCGAAGGTAATATTGGTAATAAACTTGTTATTATAAAAAGTAGTCCTGATAAATTTAGATTATCATTATTTGGCTTATTTTTTCTAAATTTATAGAAATGAAAAATGAAAAATAGAATCATAAAAATATAACCAACTAACCCTAATTCAGAAAGAAATTCAAAATGTACTTGATGCGGGTGAATGGAAGCATTTAAATCCTTGTATATATTTTTGTTTACTTCAATTCTATAGTTCTTAAGTCCTACACCAAACATCTTATTATTATCATAAACTTTGAGTGCAGTTCTGTAATGTTGAAAATATATAGAATTATTAAAATATTCAATTGGGTAATTATACATAGGTTTAAATATTTGGTTAATAAATCTATTTTTATAAGCAGGATTTGAATTAAGTAATAAAATGATTATTAAAAAAAATGATGAAAACAAAATAATCTTAAGTTTAAATAATTTTTTATCATACAGAAAAGTAAATAGTAAAATCATGATAAAAACTTTAATGAAGTTTGACCTTTCACCAATTAAGAAAGAAATTAATAAAAAAATAAAAATAAATAAATATATAATATTTTTAAATTCAAATTTTTTGTTATTTTTAAAAAATTTTTTCTCAGAAAATAAAAAAGTTATAGAAAAAATTATTATTAAAACAAATCCGTAATAGAAATGACCTATAATTAATTCATCATCAAAAAAACCTGCTAATCTCCCAGGCATATAAGATACAAAGCCTAAAATATTTTTACCATTTATGAATTCAAATATTAAATCTATACTTGTTACTATAAAAATAGATAACCACCAAAACAGAATTGTATTTTGAAATATTTTATTTTCTAAATTAAAATAATAAATAATTAACATCACAAAAAAAACAAATCTAATAAAGCCAAAACCTCTATAAAACGAATTTATAGGATCAATACTAAAAAAAACATTTATTAGAAGGGTAACCCACAATAATAACAAAGAGTAGAAAATATAATTTTTTAAAAAAAATAATCTTTTTTTTGACAAGATTTCTATAATGAAGATAAAATCTAAAATAATTATAGCTGCATTCAAAACACCTGTGCCCATAAAAAAAAATAAAGGTAAAAAAGATAGTATCAATACAGCTATAAATTGAAGATAGTCTTTTTTAGAGAAGATGTTGAAAAAATTTATTTTTGAAACCACTTTATATAATAACTAATTATTTTTCTCTCTGTATACAAAAAGAGACATAAACCAATACATTTTTATAAATATTAATCTACTAAATTGATCATTTACATTATTTTATAAATATGTATAAGCATTTTGCCGGTGATTATTGCGAAAGTGTTATACCCGATCCCATTCCGAACTCGGAAGTCAAG
>MDTB01078996.1_pt1 | contig 25150 bp, 24 predicted proteins | sample 811161 | NCBI WGS metagenome assembly MDTB01 (sample SAMN05326650, study PRJNA326480) | marine metagenome | isolation source: seawater | place: Mediterranean Sea | collected 2009
GAGTTGCCCCCTCACTCCCTTAGCAGGGGAGCGCCTTCAGCCACTCGGCCACCTGTCCACCGTCTGGTTTAAAGACTAGTGGGTTCGGTTTCAAGAAGTTTTAAGAAAATTGTATTTAATTAATTAAATAGTGGCTTTTTACCGTTTGACGAGCATTGAAATATTCTATTTAACAAAAGAAAGCACAATTGTTGGATATGAGTCATGATTAAAAATAGAGTTATTGCAACAGTTTCAGTTATACTTTTGATTGATCAGATCTCAAAAATTTACGTAGTCCAATACCTTAATTTAAAAGAAAAACTTTCAATTGATGTCATTAGTCCCGTTTTGAATTTTAAAATGGCTTGGAATCAGGGTATAAATTTTGGACTTTTTGATTCCGGTGGGGAATTATCTAGATTAATTTTAATTACGCTTTCTTTAATTATTTCAGTTGCATTGCTCTGGTGGATTAGAAAAAGTAATAATGCTTGGCGGCAATCATGTGTTGCGCTAATTGTTGGAGGAGCGCTTGGAAATATGACCGATCGTATTGTTTTTGGTGCAGTTGCTGACTTTTTGAACATGAGTTGTTGCGGTGTCCAAAACCCATTTTCATTTAATGTGGCTGATATCGCAATCTTTTTTGGCGCGTTTGGTTTAATTATATGGGATAAGAATGAAAATTTAATAACATAATTAATTTTATTTTTATTCATGGACGATTTTTGTTAGATATATAATGATGTAAATTTTTGAATTTAATACAATGATGAAAGAATCGTGGTAAATTTAGATAACCCAAAAAAGTACAGCCCGCCAATAGTTAAATTGGATGAAGTATCAATCAGCCGGATTGCGGCCGGGGAGGTGATCGAAAGGCCTGCGGCTGCAGTTAAAGAATTGATTGAAAATGCTCTAGATGCTTTGGCCTCTGAAATAAAAATATCCTTCTCACATGGTGGAAAGAGTTTAATAAAAGTCGTGGACAATGGTTGGGGAATTAGAAAAGAAGAACTTAAGTTAGCGCTAGCAAGTCATGCAACGTCAAAAATGCATCTCAATGATCTTTCAAATGTAAAAACGCTGGGTTTTAGAGGAGAGGCACTTTCATCGATAGCGGCCGTTTCTAAATTGACGCTAAAATCAAGAATTCAAACAGAAACTGAGGCGACTGAAATAAATGTTAACTCAGGACATGTCATGTTTGTAAAACCCGCAGCCTTGTCTTTTGGTACTACGATAGAAATTCAAGATTTGTTTTACTCAACGCCTGCAAGATTAAAATTTTTGAAAACTGATAGATCAGAAACGCAAGCTATATTTGAATGTGTAAAGAGGCTGGCATTGTCAAAGCCAAGCGTCAGGTTTTTGTTGCAAGACATCGGAAGAGAACCTAAAAAGATTTTTTTAGACCTTCCTAAAGAGCAATTAGACAACAAATATTTCGATAGGATCAAAAAAGTTTTTGGCGATAGTTTCGCGCAAAACTGTGTCGAATTAGACTATGAAAACGGTGACTACTCAATTCGTGGTTATTCTTCGCTACCGACTAACTCTTACGGAACATCAGGGTTTCAATATTTTTTTGTTAACGGTCGGTCGGTAAAAGATAAAATTCTTTTGAGCGCTCTTAGGTCTGCCTATTTTGATTTCATTCCAAAGGATAGATTTCCCGGAGCCGTGATTTATCTTACTTGCGATCCAAGTCTAGTGGATATTAATGTTCATCCAATGAAATCTGAGGTCAGATTCAAGTTTCCAAAAGAGGTAAGAGGCATATTAATTAATTTAGTAAAAAAATCGTTGTCCAAGAATGGGCTCAGATCTAATACGATATTGGAGGCAAAGGTTGTCCGTTCTTTTTTAACACAGAATCCCTTATTGGATGCCAATTCTTATACTAATGAAAGTGTTAATCATAATAGCTCTGGAAAAACCCGTAAGGAAGATAATCAGCCAAAATTTGAACAAGGTTGGGAGTGGTTCTCAGGTAAGGTGGAGCCCGATTTAGAGGTCGAATTAGATGATTTAAACGAGTTACCACTTGGGGTAGCAAAAGCGCAATTACATAAAAATTTCATCGTGAGTCAGACAAGAAAAGGGTTTATTTTGGTTGACCAACACGCAGCTCATGAAAGAATTACATATGAACGCTTAAAGGCGCAACTTCAAAACAAACGTCTTCAGTCACAAGATTTGTTGATACCAGAAATTATTGAGTTATTTGGGAATGAAAGGGACATTGTCCTAGAGTTCAGAAAAACATTGTTAAAAATTGGTTTTGCTATCGAGTCATTTGGAGAAAATGCTGTTTGTCTAAGATCAGTTCCCGCTCTCTTGGGACTGGCCGATTTGAAAAATCTAATGACAGATTTAATAGAGGAGTTATTAACTTTACAACGGTTTGAATCATTGGAACAACGAGTTGACGCAATAATATCTCGGATTTCATGCCATGGTTCGATAAGATCGGGACGAAAAATGAATGCATTAGAAATGAATGAGCTTTTAAGACAGATGGAGTCAACTCCTTTTGCGGCACAATGCAATCACGGTCGTCCAACTTTTGTTGAGTTAAAACTCTCAGATATTGAAAAGTTATTTGGGCGGTCTTAACGAATGATCAACTTAACTGAAATGTTCCTGTTTTTAACAATATTAATAGCTGTTAGTTTGTGTTTTGTTTTATTTTTTCGCGTTCAGTCTAAGACAAGCAAAAATAAAGAGACTGAAAAGTACGAATTTGTTTTACAAACTTTAGCAAAAGTTTCTGATGGTCAGCAACAACTTGTAGGCAGTTTGAAAAATATTTCTGAAACACAAAGCGCCACTCAATCTGATATGCTAAAGCATGTTGAGTCACGGTTAACTGAGGTTCAAAATTTAGTTTCAGAAAATTTATTAGGATCGGCGACCAAAACAGCACGAACTCTTGGAGAATTACAACAGCGATTAACAACAATTGACGAAGCTCAAAATAATATTGAAAAATTATCAAATAGTGTCCTTAGTCTGCAGGATATTTTGTCTGATAAACAGGCCCGGGGTGCATTTGGAGAAATACAATTAAATGATATTGTCTCTAAGGCACTTCCCCCTGACGCTTACGCTTTCCAAAAAACGTTGTCGAACGGTAGACGGGTTGATTGTTTAATTCATTTGCCAAAACCTCCTGGCCCGATGCCCATTGATAGTAAATTTCCCTTGGAGGCTTATGAGTCTCTGCGGGGCGCAAAGACGGAAGCGGAAAAGACAACGGCGCGACGGAGTTTTAAGACCGCTGTCAGGACACATATAAAAACTATTGCTGAAAAGTACCTTATTCAAGGTGAAACTGCAGATGGAGCTTTGATGTTTATACCTTCCGAGGCGGTATATGCTGAACTTCATTCAAATTTTCCAGAAGTGGTAAGAGAAGGATTTTCTGCGCGTGTTTGGGTCGTTTCGCCAACGACCTGTATGGCGACATTGAACACTATGCGTTCTGTGTTAAAAGATGCTAGAATGCGTGAGCAAGCTAGTAAAATAAGAGTTGAGTTGAGTTCACTTCAGCAAGATGTTGATCGATTAGAAAGACGAACTGGTAATTTAGCAAAACATTTTGAGTTAGCTACACGGGATGTTGAAGAAATAAAAATTTCTGCTAAGAAAGCGTCGCGTCGTGCTTCAAGATTAGATCAATTTGAGTTTGAAGAAATAGAAAATGAAAAAGAAATTGAAATTGAGACTCGGTGAGGGATGCAAGTTGCTAGAATTTATTAATTGTGGGTAAGGCATTCGCTATTAATATTTTGGAGAAAATATATATTTTCATTCTTAGACATATAAAAGGAATTAAAAAATGAAATTGATTTTGATGCTTACCACGATCGTTGTGCTTTCTGGTTGCGGAACTTTTGGCGGAGCAGTAAGGGGTTTAGGTTCTGACCTTGATATCATCGGCAGTTATATAACAGACTTTTAAATCTAATAAAATTTTTTGATCCAAAATGACATTTCTTTCGTATAACTAAGAAACGATTAATGAAAGTGAGTATGGTCAATGAATATTAGGTTTGATGGGAATGGTAGTTTAAACAAAAATGCCATGAGAGCTGAAATGCTTGACGCAGATGTCGAGTTAGAACTTGCACGAAAGTGGAGAAACCATGGGGACGAAAAAGCCCTTCACCGGTTAGTAAATGCATATTTGCGATTGGCAGTATCGATGGCTTCAAAGTATAAAAGATACGGAGCTGATATGACTGATTTGGTCCAGGAGGCTGGCATTGGATTGATGAAGGCAGCCGAGAAGTTTGATCCTGAGCGAGGTGTTAGATTCTCTACATATGCTGTTTGGTGGATAAAGGCCTCTATCCAAGATTATGTTATGAGAAACTGGTCACTTGTACGAACTGGTTCTACTTCCTCCCAAAAAGCTCTATTTTTTAATTTGAAGCGTGTTAAGGCTCGGCTATCTCAGGAGCAAGAGGAAGATAATAATACTGTTGATAAAGCGCGGCTGAATGAATTAGTAGCAATTAAACTAGGTGTGCCGATCAGGGATGTGGAAATGATGGAGGCTCGGCTATCAGGCTCTGATTATTCGCTTAATGCCCAGCAATCTGATGAAGATGGTCGGGAGTGGATAGATTTATTGGAAGATGAGTCAATTCAATCAGCTCGAAAAGTTGAACAAGAACGAGATCTAGGGCTCTTACGCAAATCTCTGGATGATGCCTTGACAGTTTTAAATGACAGGGAGAAGAAGATAATACTAGACCGAAAACTACGAGACCAGCCCCGAACGCTTGAAAGTTTGGGAGGCGAACTAGGTCTTTCAAAAGAGCGCATCAGGCAATTAGAAGCTCAAGCTCTTTTAAAATTGCGTAAGAAGATGGATAATAAATCATTGGGAATGTTAAGTATTTTTGCTTAACACTCATTATGATTTTGCTTTTTTGATTTTTTTTGACTAAATTGACCACTGAATTAAAGGAATGTGGTCAATGGCGGAAAAAAAAATTTTATTGATAGTGAGTGGAGGCATAGCTGCCTACAAAAGTCTTGAACTTGTGCGGTTGGTTCGAGAGGAGGCCATTGAAGTCATTCCAGTAATGACGGCATCAGCTGAGAAGTTTGTAACACCTCTTACAATTTCTATTTTGTCGGGACGAATGGTCTCGAGGTCCATGTACGACGTTGATAACAAATTAGATTTTGGTCATATAGAGCTTGTTAGGCAATCTGATTTAGTTGTAGTCGCGCCAGCCACGGCCAACTTAATTGCAAAAACTTCAAATGGCTTAGCTGACGATTTGGCTAGCAATATTTTGTTGGCAACTGATAAGCCAGTCTTGATGGCACCAGCAATGAATGTCAGAATGTGGACTCATTCGGCTACAAAAAGAAATATAGAGAAATTGAAGAGTGATGGAATTGAGTTTGTGGGGCCCAATGAAGGCACAATGGCGTGTGGTGAATTTGGATTTGGTCGAATGGCTGAACCTACGGAGATATTGACTGAAATAAAAAACCAGTTAAATATCGAAATAAATGGTCCATTGACAGGTAAAAGAGTTTTAGTGACGTCTGGACCAACAGAGGAACCTATCGATCCGATAAGGTATATTTCCAACCGATCTAGCGGCATTCAAGGTAAGGCAATTGCAAAGGCTTTGGTTGCGCTTGGTGCCAAGGTATTTTTTGTTACCGGCCCCGTGCATGGAGAAATGCCACGCGGTGCGGAAATAATTCATGTTAACACGGCAGTTGAAATGCTAGCCAAAGTAAAGACTTATTGTCCCTATGATATAGTGATCTGTGCTGCCGCAGTGTCCGATTGGCAAATGAAAAATACCGTACGACAAAAGATAAAAAAAGAAAAATGTTCAGAAAATTTAAACCTTGAGTTGATCAAAACACCCGATGTCCTCGAACAGATTTCAAATTTTAACCCACGACCCAAATTAGTTATAGGATTCGCTGCTGAGACGGATAATTTAGAGCCGAACGCGTTGAAAAAACTGAGAAGTAAAAAATGTGATTGGATTTTAGTTAACAGTGTTGACGCAAAAAGTGGTGTAATGGGAAAAAAAGACACAGAAATAATTTTAGTGTCTGAAAAGGGAAGAAAAGTTTTTCCATTAATGTCAAAATCAAAGTTTTCTGATTTGTTAGCTGATCTGATTTGTGCGGAATTTAAATGATTAAAAATCTTTTTATTCAATACTTATCCGACACTGATGATGATTTTCCGGTTCCAGACTATGAAACATCGGGCTCTTCTGGACTCGATATAAGGGCGTACTTGACGAAAGAAGAGAGGAGTTTTGGCAAGGTTTTGATGCCTGGACAGCGGTTATTGATACCAACTGGTTTTAAGATAGAGATGCCCTGCGGCTATGAAGGTCAAATTAGATCCCGGTCTGGTTTGGCACTTCAATTCGGAATTGGATTAGCTAATGGAGTGGGTACGATAGATAGTGATTACAGGGGACCTCTTGGCGTAATAATGATGAACTGGGGATCTGCCCCTTACACCATAAAACACAGTCAACGAATTGCTCAACTAGTAATTGTAAAGTATACAAGAGTAAAACTAAAAGTAGTTAAAGATCTTTCGAGGACTGTCAGGAATGATTCGGGGTTTGGCTCAACTGGAAACTTTTAATTATCTATTATTGTTTGGCAGAAAAACTATCATTGCTTACAATTTGAATGTTTTTGATGAGGTTATTATTTATGGATTCTAATCTTTTGGAACGTTATTCCCGAAATATAATATTGCGTGAAATTGGCGGCATGGGCCAAAAAAGGTTGTCGCGTTCAAAAATATTAATTATTGGTGCAGGTGGTCTTGGAAATTCTTCAGCCACCTATCTTGCCGCTTCTGGAGTAGGAAAAATTGGACTGGTTGATCCTGATGTAGTTTCGCTCTCAAATTTGCAACGACAAGTTCTTTTTAAAGAAAGAGATATTGGTAAATTAAAAGTTGAGTCGGCTAAGGTACAGTTAAATGCATTAAATCCGCATACTAAAATTGAGACTTACCCGTATAAAATTTCAGAAAATAATATTGAAAAAATTTTCATCGAATACGATCTAATTTTGGATGGTTCGGATAATTTCTCAACTAGGTATTTAATTAATAAATTTTGTTTTATTCAAAAAAAACCACTTTTATTTGGTGCGATAAGTCAGTGGGATGGTCAAATTAGTTTATATGACCCTATAGATGGATCAGCATGTTTTGAATGTTTATATCCTGAAGCTAAAACTTTCAATGTGGAAGAGAATTGTTCTAATACTGGTGTGTTAGGTCCTCTGGTGGGAGTAATTGGTTCTTTGATGTCCGTTGAAGCAATAAAGTTTGTAGTTTCGGCGGGTAGTTCTTTAAAAAACGAACTTATAATTTATGAAGGGCTCTCTGGGCTGATGAGGCGTTACAAGACTTGCTCAAGAGTAGAATGTAAGGTTTGTGGAAAAATCTGAAATTTTAGAGCATATTTGGTAAAATTTGGTCAGGTGGAGGGTGGCCATCTTGAAATGTTTTAATGTTAAGTATAACTTTTTCGCCCATCTCTGACCTGCTCTCGTGAGTAGCAGACCCCATGTGAGGTAAAAGAAGCACATTGCTCAAAGACCTCAGTCTTGGGTTTATATTCTTGCTATTCTCGTAAACGTCTAGACCTGCGCCAGCTATCTCGGTTGTACGTAACATTCGGGTAAGTGCATTTTCGTCAATTATTTCTCCTCTGGCTGTATTTATTATGAAAGCGTTCTTGCTAAGTAGTTGTAACCGACGTTCATTGATTAAATGAAATGTTGATGGAGTATGAGGAACATGAATTGTAAGGATATCAATTTGGCGTAACATATCATCTAGGTTTTTCCAGTATTTTGCCTTTAGCCGCGTTTCGCTTTCGATGTGCAATTGATTTCTGTTATGATAATGAACCTCAAGACCAAAGCTAGAAGCTCTTTCAGCCACAGCTTGGCCAATTCTCCCCATTCCTAAAATACCGAGTTTTTTGCCGGCTATGCGACTGCCCAAAAGTGCTGTGGGGGCCCATCCAGACCACTCGCCCGAACGCAAAATTTGAGATCCCTCATAGATTCTTCGAGGAACACCTAGTATGAGTGCTAGGGTCATGTCGGCAGTATCATTAGACAGAACGTTGGGTGTGTTGCTTACAATGATTCCTTTTTTTATGGCAACTTTTACATCAATATGATCAAAACCTGCCCCATAATTAGCAATAAGTTTGAGCTTAGTTGTTGCCTTTGATAATAAGTGTTCACTAATGTTATCCCCAAGGGTAGGAACTAGGACATTTGCGTTAGTCACTGCTAAGGTTAAATCTTCTTCAGACATTGGATTAAGATCATCCCTCAATTTAACATCAAATAATTCTGACATCCGTTTTTCGACGAGCGGCGGTAATTTTCGCGTCACAACTACTTTTAGAGGTTTTAAATTCATTCTATTGGCTTCCTCTCAAAAAGCGATTACTGTAAACTCACGGTAGATTAGAACTCTATACTAATTTAAAATCTAGGAAGAAATGATTTTTATAAATTTTTTTCGTAATCTGATGTTATTTAAATGGGTGTTTTGCTTTGCTATCTTCAGTCTTTATGTTTGCAGTCTCAATGCGCAGACGAAAATTTTTCATAAAGGTGATGTAACAGGCCTACCTCTTCCGAGGTATGTTTCAATTAAATCCAATAAAGTAAATGTGAGAAGAGGACCTAACTCGACATATCAAGTTGACTGGGTTTATGCTAGAGCTGGAACACCGGTAAAAATCACGGCTGAACATGGAAATTGGCGGCGGGTTGAGGATTTTCAAGATGAGGGGGGCTGGATTCATGCGCGTCTGTTATCAGGAAAACGGTTCGTCATTTTTTTGGATAATAAAATTATTTTGAAGCGAAAGCCTAATAAAAAATCTTTTGGGGTAGCAATTGTTGAAAAGGGTGTAATTGCACGATTAGTTTCAACGCGCGGCAAGTGGAGTGAGATTGCTGTGGAAGGCCATTCTGGTTGGGTACTTAATAAGTCTGTATGGGGGGCAGAATAAAAAAATGCTTAAAAATTCAAATCCTTTGAGTTCGAATGCTCAGTCTGGTTTTAGAACGTATCCAATCCCTCGCATAGTTATAAGGTAACCGGGATTTTTGGGGTCTGTTTCTATTTTCTCCCTTAAACGTTTTACCAAGACGTCTATACCTCTCACATTAGTTTTTTCATTCTTTTTTGATTGCATATTTTTTGATATACTTTTTACTAATTCGTCTCTATCTAAAACAGAATTCGGTCTTTTTGCAAATGATTGCATTAGCTTAGTTTCTACAGAGGTAAGGTTAATTCTTTGGGTATCTGACCAAAGTTCTTGTCGTTTAATATCATACGTTAAATGACCGATTGAAATTTTATTATGAAGCGCAGAATCTAGTTTTCTCAAACTTCGCTTCAAAATTGCTTCGACGCGAAGTAGCAGTTCTCTTGGCTCAAAAGGCTTAGCCAGGTAATCGTCTGCTCCCATTTCAAATCCGAGAATTCTTTCGCTTGCTTCCACTCGAGCAGATAGCAACAATATTGGGGTGCGGTCGGAATTTGATAATGCCTGGGTTAGTGACAGCCCGTCTTCGCCCGGCATCATTATGTCTAAAATTAGCATATCAAATTCGATTTGCTTATAAAGTTCTCTCGCTACAGCAGAATTACTGGCGGTGCTTACCCTATATCCACTATTAGTTAAAAATTGTTTTAATAATTTTCTGATTCGTTGGTCGTCATCTACAACAAGAAGGTGTTTTTTAGACATAGTTTTTTCCTGATGTTAATTATTTAATGACTCAAATTAATCTGAAGTCTAAGTTGTCTCGGTGTCTTTGCCAACATTTTTAGCAATTGGTACCTAACTTTTTGAGATCGTTAAAACGAGAATGTATGTTAACTTGTCATTTAGATTTAGCTCGTCTTGCTTTCCTCATGGCGTGATGATAATTAAATTATGTGGATGTCAATTGGTACGGTTAACAATTAAAACACTGCAAAAAATTAACTAAAAGGAGTTAATATGATTATGAGTCCGTATGATGATCGGGATGGTTTGATTTGGATGGATGGTTCGCTTGTACCTTGGCGTGATGCGAAGATACATATTTTGTCACACGCGCTACATTATGGATCATCAGTTTTTGAAGGAGAACGGGCGTACAACGGAAAAATTTTTGAAAGCAAGAAACATTCCGAAAGATTAATACAATCAGCCAACTATCTTGACATGCCGATTCCATATTCAATTGATGAAATAGAGAGTGCAAAACAAGAAATATTAGAAAATACTGGAGCCGAAGACTTATATTTTAGAGTTATTGCTTGGAGAGGATCTGGTTTAGATATGGGTGTTGCGTCTGCTCGTAATAAAGTTCATATGTCTGTATCAGCTTGGGAATGGGGAGCCTATTACGGTGATGCCAAAATGGAAGGTGCTAAATTAGATATTTCTAAGTGGAAACGTCCAAGTCCAGAAACAATACCGTCTTTTGCCAAGGCTTCTGGGCTTTATATGATCTGTACAGTTTCTAAGCACGAAGCTGAAGCAAAAGGGTGTTCAGATGCTCTTATGCTTGATTACCGCGGTTATGTAGCCGAAGCGACTGGCGCCAACGTTTTTTTTGTTAAAGATGGTGAAGTACACACTCCAATACCAGATTGTTTTTTAGATGGAATTACTCGACAGACCGTTATGCGTATGTTAACGGATAAAGGGGTAAAGATTTTTGAACGTCATATTGAATTAACAGAGCTCAGTGATTTCACTGAGTGCTGGTTGACTGGAACTGCGGCTGAAATTACACCAGTTGGAAATATAGGTAATTATGAGTTCAAGGTTGGACCATTAACCCGAGACATATCTCAAGCGTATGAAAAACTTGTAAGGTCCTAATCTGTGGGTAAGAAGATAATAATTGATACTGATCCTGGGCAAGACGACGCTGTTGCGATATTGCTTGCATTGGCATCTCCAGAACTTGATGTTCTTGGTATTACTTGCGTAGCTGGAAACGTGGAGCTTGAATTAACTACAGGCAATGCCCGTAAGATATGTGAATTGGCAGATAAACCAAAAACTAAAGTTTTTTCTGGTGCCTCAAAGCCTATTTCACGGGCATTGATTACGGCGAAGCACGTGCATGGTAAAACTGGTCTTGATGGTATAGATTTACCAGACCCAAGAATGAAAATCTCTGAGGTCCATGCAGTTGATTTCATAATTGAATCGTTATTGGTGAGCGAAAGCAAAGAGGTGACACTCTGTGCTTTGGGACCTTTAACAAATTTAGCTCTTGCAATAAGGCGGGAGCCAAAAATAAAATCCAAAATTAAGCAAATAGTTTTAATGGGTGGAGGATTTTTTGAAGGTGGTAATATCACCCCAGCAGCTGAATTTAATATCTTTGTTGATCCGGAGGCCGCCTCGATCGTTATGAATTCTGGAGTTGAAATTGTTATGATACCTTTGGATGTAACTCACAAAGTTTTAGCGACTAAGAGTTTTATAAACCAAATATCTTCCATTGGCTCTAATACTGGCGTTGCAGTCGTTGGTTTGTTAAATTTTTTCGCAAGATATGATTCGAAAAAGTATGGATCTGATGGTGCCCCACTCCATGATCCAAATGTTATAATTTATCTTTTAAAGCCACATTATTATGATGGCAAAGATATAAATGTTGAAATTGAGCTTAATTCAGATTTAACTCTGGGTATGACAGTGGCGGATTGGTGGCAAGTTACTGATAAAAGAAAGAACGTGCATTTTGTAAAAGATGTTAAGACAACTAAAGTGCTAGATTTTTTAGTTTCTCGACTGAGCAACCTTCCTTGATTTTGTGAAATTTTATGCGTATTATAATATATTGCTTAAATTGTGTAAAAGGCTACCAAAATCTAATGATTTGATTGAATTGGGAGGCGGATCTGTTAATCGATATAATTTTTAAAAACCTTCATGACAGTAAAGCAGATAAGATCTTGAATATAAACCTGAATGGAAAGTCAGAGCAAGCTGACAACATGGTAATTGCATCCGGAACATCTAATAGGCATGTTGCTTCAATAGCGGAGAAATTAATTACTGTGATCAAAAAAAATTCCAAGATCCGTGTAAAGACGGAGGGTATTAAAAATGCTGATTGGGTGTTAATTGATTGCGGAGATATAGTTGTTCATGTGTTTGTGCAAGAAGTTAGAGATTTTTATCAATTAGAACGGATATGGCAATACGACCAAAAGACTATTTTTGAGTCTGAGAATGCTTAAAACATGAAGATAAAACTTTTTGTATGCGGCAAGTTACGGCATGGTCCAGAATTTAGATTATTTACTAAATACCATTCTAGAGCAGAAAAAATTGGGAAATTTATTAACGTCTCACCTGTTAATATATCAGAATATGATGAAAACAAATTTACTAAGTTTATTGCAGATGAGAGTTTCGTAAAATCGTTTTCATCCCGTTGTTATAAAGTTTTGTTAGATGAGAGAGGTAAAAATTTTTCATCGAATACATTTGCAGAATTGATTCGCTCCCATAGGGACAATGGTACCGCTGAGTGCATATTTTTTATTGGTGCTGCTGATGGCGTCCCGGCGAGTTTGAGGGATAATTTTGATGAGATGGTGTCTTTTGGAAAGATGGTCTGGCCACATTTTTTAATTAGAGTCATGTTAATGGAACAAATATACCGTGCGAGTACCATTTTAGCTGGTGTCCCTTATCACAAAGAGTGAAGATTTGTAAATTCTTAAAAAAACTTGAGGGTCAATATAAATTGAAATTAACTGGAAAAAGAATAGTGCTCTGCATAATGGATGGTTGGGGTCTTGGAGATGATATTCCTTATAACGCTGTTAGTAGAGCTGAAACGCCAAATTTTGATTTTATAGTTGATAATTTCCCAACTTCAAAATTGAGAACTGACGGACCATATGTAGGCCTACTACCTGGACAAATGGGAAATTCCGAGGTGGGGCATGTCACAATAGGAGCAGGTCGCGCAATTCAGATGAGTCTTCCAAAAATAGATAATGGAATTAAAAATGGTTCTCTAAAAAAAAATGTAGTCGTAAAACAATTTGTTGAGGCGTTGAAAAAGAGTGGTGGTGTTGCTCATTTAGCAGGGTTGTTCTCGAGTGGTGGAGTCCACGCTCATCAAGATCACATGATATATTTTGCTAATGTGCTTGCAGCAGAGGAAATTAAAGTAAAATTACATTTATTTTTGGATGGAAGGGATGTTCCGCCTAAAACAGCACTCGATGATATTAAGCAATTAAAATTTATTTTGCCCGAAAATGTCGATGTTGCGACTCTTATTGGAAGATTTTATGCGATGGATCGAGATAATCGGTGGGATAGAGTTGAAAAAGCTTTTGATTTACTTTCAGCGGGGATTGGACAAAATTACGACGATCCAGAGGAAGCAATTTTATCCCAATACGGTCTCGGGAAAACTGATGAATTTATAAAACCTTGTGTAATACAAGATTATAAAGGCTTTTCTCAAAATTCTGATAGTCTTTTTTTTATGAATTATAGGTCTGATAGGGCGCGTGAACTCCTTTTAGCTTTGTGTGATCCAAAGTTTGATAGATTTCAGAGGCGCAAGAGTTTTTCTTTAGTTTCGCAGATCGGCCTTGTTGAATATTCTAAAGAACATAGCCGCTTTATGCAAAATATTTTGGTTCCTGAATTTGTTAAAAATACACTTGGGGAGTATCTTAGTAAAAATAACAAAACGCAGTACAGGATTGCTGAAACAGAAAAATATCCCCACGTCACATTTTTTTTTAACTCAGGCGTCGAAGTTTCAGCTGCGGGTGAATCACGTTCTATGGTTCCGAGTCCAAAAGTATCAACTTATGATTTACTGCCAGAAATGTCTGCTAAGTCTGTAACTAAAAAAGTTGTAGGGTTAATTCGCGAAAATGCTTATGATTTTATTTTAGTAAATTATGCTAACCCTGATATGGTAGGACATACAGGAAATTTAAACGCTACAATAACGGCCTGCGAGGCTGTAGATTCTTGTTTGGGCGATATTTTTCGTGCAATTAATGAAGTAGGCGCTGTACTAATTTTGACTGCCGATCACGGTAATTGTGAATTAATGTATGATTTAGATCATCATTCACCGCACACTTCTCATACATTAAATCCAGTACCTATTAGCGTGGTTGGAGTTGACGGTTTATCTGAACTAAGAAATGGATCACTATCTGATATAGCGCCAACAATTTTAAATATATTGAATATGGATGTTCCAAATGAAATGACGGGCAACTCACTTTTAAAGTTTTAATCAAAATGCTAAATTTACTATTTTCTTAAATTAAATTAAAACCAAGATTTAGCGTCGATTGCGTGTTTACTATTTAAATTTTATTACTTAACTAAAATGGTAAAAGCGAAAAACGAACTTTATGTTCGGAGAAATTTTTGAAAGGTTCTCAAATGAGAGTTTACTATGGTCTGGCTTCAATAAAACTATTTTCACTAAGTATAATTATTAGTGGTTTTTTCTTGTGTTCAGCGACAGCTGAAACTGAAGAGAATAAGAGAGAAATTTACGAACAGCTGAATCTTTTTGGTGAAGTATTTGATAGGGTTCGATCAACTCATGTTGAATCTGTAAAAAGCAAAGATTTAATTAGAGCAGCAATTGATGGGATGCTGTCATCGTTAGACCCTCATTCAGGTTATTTACCGCCTGAAAATTTTGAGGATATGCAGGTAGACACAAAAGGAGCGTTTGGTGGACTCGGCATTGAGGTTACACAAGAAGATGGTTTTGTTAAAGTGGTTTCTCCTATGGATGGTACTCCGGCATTTGAGGCGGGGATTAAGGCAGGTGATTTTATTACTCATGTAGACTCAGAACCGACTCTCGGTTTAACTCTAGGCGAAGCTGTTGATAAAATGCGTGGACCTGTAGGGTCTGAGATAACTTTGACGATCGTTCGTGTTGGACAGACAGAACCTTTGAATATCGTAATAGTAAGAGATGTCATCAAATTGACAGCTGCAAAGGTAAGATCTGAAGGTGATGTTATCATAGTCAGAGTGAGCACTTTTAATGAGCAAACGACACCAAATATTAAGGATGGAATAAAAAAGCAAGTAGTTAATCTAGGTGGAATTGAAAATGTCTCTGGGTTTATCTTGGACTTACGAAATAACCCTGGAGGTTTATTGTCTGAGGCAATCTCTGTAACGGATATGTTTTTAGAAAAAGGTGAAATTGTTTCAACTAGGGGCCGTGAAGTAGATGATGGAGAGAGGTATCATGCTAGGTTAGGTGATTTAGCTAAGGGCAAACCAATTGTTGTTCTCATTAATGGCGGTTCGGCGTCAGCATCTGAAATTGTCGCAGGGGCGCTTCAAGATCACAAAAGGGCGATCGTGATGGGAACTAAGAGCTTTGGTAAAGGGTCAGTACAATCAATTTTGCCAATCGGAAAGGAAGGAGCGATAAGATTGACTACTGCGCGATATTATACGCCATCCGGACGCTCAATTCAGGCTCTTGGTGTTGCACCGGATATACTGGTTGAACAAAGACCAGTTGTCTCTCAGGATGAAGTTTCAGAAGCTCAAAAAAATAGAAAACGACTAACTGAATCAGACCTCAGAGGTGCATTATCCAATGACAGTCTTAGTGACGATGAAAAAGAACAGTTAGAAATTGAGCGGCAGCGTCAAGAAACTGCATCGGCGTTGAGTGAGGAAGATTATCAAATTTCTTATGCTCTCGACATCATCAACGGACTGAGTATTTATAATGAAGGTAGAATTGACTAATGGATGATATATCCAAACTTGACTATCGGCCTTGTGTCGGAATAATGGTGTTAAATCAGCAACGGAATATTTTTACCGCACAACGGCTTGGGTTTTCCTCTGAAGCTTGGCAAATGCCTCAAGGAGGTATTGAGAAAGGGGAAGACACCTTAGCGGCGGCTTATCGAGAGCTTGAGGAAGAAACTTCAATAGATTATTCTAAAGTTGAGCTGCTAGAAGTGTCAAAAAATTGGTTAACTTATGATTTACCTTCGAATTTAATTCCCAAACTATGGAATGGGTCGTATAGAGGACAAAAGCAAAAATGGTTTTTAATGAATTTTGTTGGAGTAGATAATGATATAAATCTGCAAACATCAACACCAGAATTTTCCTCTTGGCGGTGGTCGAATCGGCAACAATTACTAAATGCTATCGTTCCTTTTAAGAAAGAATTATACCGAGCTGTGATTGATGAGTTCCATACATTTTTTTAGACTATTGCTGTAAATATTTGTTTTTAATAATAGGGAAAAAGCAGTTACTGGACCAGACACCAAACCAATCCTGACCTTTATATTTCTCAACAGTTCCGAGATCGATTAACCGATAAAAATTTTTTCTGTCGATTAGTGCTTCCAGATTTTGTCGAACTAAGACATAAGGATGGGGTTCACCTGTTTCAGTATTGTAATCCACCCTGACTCCATGTTCGTAGTTTAAGTCAAAATTATCACCAACATTAGTTGTAAAAGATATTATTTGTGATTTACCGTTACCAACTAAATCTAATGAAACTGCAACAAACGGGGCAAAATCAACCTGTATACCTACCTTTTCTATTGGGGTTACAAGGAAGTACTGATTTTCTTCTTTTTTTAATATGCTTGAGAATAATTTTACTAAATTGATCCTATTAATTTTTGACCCTTCATAAAACCAAGACCCATCTTTTAAAATTCGTATGTCTAAATTTCCACAGAACTGTGGATTCCATGATTCTACAGGTGCCACTGACTGCACTTTGATTTTTTTTAATGATGTTTCAATATTTTGTATTGATTTAGAAAACTGATTTTTTGCGATTTTTGAAATTCTCCTTAGATACAAAGCGGCGATTTTAAGAAGGTCGCCATAGCATGCTGTCTTTTAAACACATCAATTTGCAAACGATAGCTAATATTTTTAAGGTTCTTTTTTTATCTCTCTTGATAGAATAAATTAATTAATTTATCCAAGTAGTCAACAACTAGAGAAATTCAGTTCAAATGTAGACTTGAATGTATTAGAAAGAGCGCATTAATTATGAGATTAAAAGATTGCCACAATTACCATGATTTTCGTAAATTAGCCCAAAAAAGATTACCGTCTCCTATTTTCAATTATATTGACGGTGCAGCTGATGATGAAATTACATATCAACGCAACACTGCTGCATTTAATGATGTTGATTTGATTCCAAATGTTTTGGCTGGTGTGGAAAACGTCAGTATGGCAACAACGATTTTTGGAAAAAAACTTGAGATGCCTATCTATTGTGCGCCGACAGCATTGCAAAGGCTTTTCCATTACGAGGGAGAAAGAGCTGTCGCCAAAGCGGCTGAAAAATTTGGTACAATGTTTGGGGTGTCCTCCCTAGGAACAGTCAGTGTAGAAGAAATAGATTCAATAATTTCTACACCAAAAATGTTTCAATTTTATTTTCACAAGGACCGCGGACTGAATTCAAACATGCTCTCGAGAGCACGTAATGCAAATTTTGATGTCCTTGCTTTAACTGTTGATACTATAACGGGTGGAAATCGAGAAAGAGATTTACGCACTGGTTTTACTATTCCCCCTAAATTGACATTAGCTGGCTTAATGAGCTTTGTGGCAAATCCAATGTGGGGATTAAATTACATAACCAAACCAAAGTTTGAGTTGCCACATTTAAAGGATCATGTTGTCGCAGGAACAAGCGCTGTGACATCAATAGGGCAATATTTTTCGGAGATGTTGGATCAATCAATGACGTGGAAAGATGCGGAGAAATTATGTAATGAGTGGGGAGGGCACTTTGCATTGAAGGGCATTATGAGTGTTGCCGATGCAAAACGGGCAGTTGATATTGGTTGTACTGGAATAATGGTTTCCAACCACGGGGGTAGACAGTTGGATGGTTCTTGTGCACCATTCGATCAGCTCTCTGCCATTGTGGACGCCGTAGGTGACAAGATAGACGTCATTTGCGAGGGCGGAATTCAAAGGGGTACCCATGTATTGAAGGCGCTTGCCTGTGGAGCTAAAGCATGTTCGGGGGGGCGTCTTTATCTTTTTGCCCTGGCTGGAGGCGGTCAGTTAGGAGTGGAGCGCGCCCTTGGGAGTTTACGAAACGAAATAGAAAGAGATATGAAGTTGATGGGATGTCGGTCTATTTCCGACTTAAATCGATCGCATTTAAGAGAGCGAAGAAATTGATCAGCATGCTAGAGATAAAAATGTATTTTAGCCTTGACGTGCTTTAAATCTTCGTTGTGTTTTGTTTATTACGTAAATCCTTCCCTTACGTCGTACGATTCTGCAGTCTCTGTGACGCTGTTTAAGAGATCTCAGTGAATTTTTTACTTTCATCGTATTACTCCTTGTCTTGCAGTTTACTCGGTCTTGCAGTTTACTCGCCGTTTATTAACCTACAAATAACTTCTGTGTGGTGGGCGTAACTGGGATTGAACCAGTGACCCCTTCGATGTCAACGAAGTGCTCTCCCGCTGAGCTATACGCCCAAAATATTTAACTTAAAAGAAACCCATTTTATTTTATCCAGTATCGCGGTATAAAAGAAGCGTTGAGTAGGTTCAAGCTTTAAATTATTATCTTAATATTTTCAGACCGAAAGAAAAATATAATGTATCAAGTTTTTGTTTGCCATAATCCAAAAAAGCTTTTTACACCATTGATTTACAATAGTCCACATTCGGGAAGAATTTATCAAAAAAGTTTTTTGAATCAAACGTCTTTGAGTTTAAAAGAAATTAGAGTTTCAGAAGATTTTTTTGTCGACCAATTACTGACCTCAGTGACTGACAATGGATCGTTTTTTCTTGAGGCGTGCTTCCCCCGCTCGTTTGTAGATGTAAATAGATCTCATAATGATTTGGATAGTAGGTTAATTAACAAATTAGTTTTTAATAGAATGAACTCGAGGACAGCCGCTGGTCTCGGTGTTATACCTCGGGTGGTCGGAGATGGCATTGAAATTTATTCGAAAAAATTGAGTCTAGATGAAGTAAATAGCAGATTGGAAACCTTTTATTTCCCGTATCATAGTCAATTAGAGAAATTGATAAATTTAGTAATAAAAAACTTCGGTTTCGCGATATTGATTGATATTCATTCTATGCCGCATAATTGTCTTGATTATTTAGCCAATCAAAAGCACGGCGCTCCCCAGATAGTGCTTGGAGACTGTTTAGGGTCCTCTTGTTGTCCAATGTTTAGTCAGAAAGTTTTTGACATTTTTGTATCGCAGGGGTTTCGCGTTGAGAGAAATAGTCCTTTTTCAGGAGGTTTTATTACAAAACACTACGGTGAACCAAATAAAAATATTCAAGCCATCCAAATTGAAATTGATCGCTCATTGTACATGAACGAAAAAAACTTTAATTTGCACGCTGGTTTTTTTAAATTAAAAGAAAAATTTCAAAACGTAGTTCGATTATTATCGAAAATCAAACATCAAAAGAGTCATTCAATGCGGGCAGCAGAATAAAAACTTTTAAAATTTTTTTAAAGACCGGCCTTTCACTATTGAATCTTTTCCAAACTTAGAGCGAATATGGTCAATGGCATTCTCTGCGGCCAGTGTTTGATGATTGGATTCATCAAAAAACCCGCGTTGCTCTACATTAGTTTTAGCACTCGAAAATCCAGTTAATGTCAGACCAATAAGACGAAAAGGTCCTTTTGTAATGTTTTTTTGCAATAATTTTTTACTTTTTTGGAATATTTCTTCTGGAGAATTGGACGGCTGATTTAAGGTAGTGGATATAATCACAACCTTAAAATTAGTATCCTTTAATTTTACTTTTACCTTTAGTGCAACTACATCAAGCCGTTTTAAGCGCCATGCAATTTTTTCTGCAAGTTCCCATAAAAACTTCGTTAATATTTCAAGTTTAATTTCGTTTTTTTTAAATGTTTTTTCATACGAAATTGATTTTGCTGGCTTGTTGGGTTCAATTTTACGGTTATCTATTCCTCTAGCTAAAAACCAAAGTGTTTCTCCAAAAGAACCAAGAATTTCTTGTAACTTTTCTTTATCATATTTTAAGATATCACTTATAATATTTATTCCGTTACTTTTAAGAACTAATTCGGTTTTTTTTCCAACCCCCAAAATTTTAGCAATCGATTTATCCCTCAGTGTAGATGAAGTATCGGAATGACCAATTACAGAAAAACCACGTGGTTTTTCAAGTTCTGATCCAATTTTAGCTAAAAACTTATTATGGCTCAAACCTATCGAAATAGTAATGCCGATTTCAGTTTCAATTTTTTTTGAAATTTTTGCTAACCTAATGGCGGGCGGTTCTCCATGTAAACGCTGAGTACCACTTAAATCGATATATGCTTCGTCTAAAGAAACAAATTCAATTTTTGGCGATAGGGTGGTCAAAATTCGTTCAATTGAGCCACTTATCTTTTTGTAATAATCCATTCGGGGAGAAATAATCACTGCGTTTGGACACAACTTTTTAGCCTGAAAAATAGGCATTGCAGATCGAACGCCGTTGACCCTCGCTATGTAACAGCACGTTGTTACCACTCCTCGATGGGAACCTCCAACAATAACTGGCAAATTTCGTATACTTGGATCGTCTCTTTTTTCAATAGAAGCGTAGAACGCGTCACAATCAATGTGCGCTATTTCTAGGCTAAGTAAATTTTTGTGGGAGACAATTCTAGGAGAACCGCAATTTTTACATTTTGGGTCAGTTTTAAAAACATAAAAGCAATCTCTGCAGAGTCTTGGGTGGGTTTTATTTGACAAAGTGGCGCAACCGATTTTTGTTATATTTTGAATTTGTCTAAAGTTGAAATCTTTTTACTTCTTCAAGTGGATTTTCAGAATTGAGAATAGGTCTACCAACCACAATAAAATCTGATCCGTTTTTAAAAGCATTGGTTGGATCTGAGACGCGTTTTTGATCGTTCTTTTTGTTGTGAGCAAGCCTAACCCCCGGAGTGACTATCAGCCTTCCGGTACACTCCGTGAGGCTCCGGATTCGTTTCGACTCGTTGGGAGAGGCTATTACTCCGTCAGCACCAGCAATTAGTGCATTCCTTGCCCTTTGTACTACGAGATCTTCTACCGTTCCATCTTTTATAAGTGCTTCGTTCAGATCACGGCGGTCGAGGCTAGTAAGCAGGGTCACAGCTAATATTTTCATGCAGGGTTTATTATTGATTTCACATGCGGCTCGGACCACATGAGGATCTCCATGAACAGTTAGAAAGTCAATATCAAATTGGTTCAAATTTTTAATCGTATTTTCGATGGTATAACTAATATCGAACAGTTTTAAATCCAAAAAAATTTTCTTTCCAGCTTGTTTTAAGCGTCTGGCGAGTTCGATTCCACCGATAGGCATTAAAGCTAAGCCAATTTTATAAAATGTCACAGAATCACCCAATCTGTTGACTAATTCTTCTGCTTGCATAGTTGTTGGGAGATCAAGGGCTACAATTAAATTTTCTTTGATTTGTTTCGTCATAATCGCTCCTGATAACAGATGTGTAAAAATTGTATTTGAGTCTCTAATTAATCCGAAAACTATAAGAAAAAAATAAGTTTTAAACTTTATCATGTTTTTACCTTGTATTGTGGTTTTCGAATACACATCTATCACTCAATAAATCGCCAAAATAAACAGGATTTTATTTTAATACGAAGGAGATATTTAGAACGGTCAGAGAGGTCACTTAATGGAATTAGAAAATTTTACTGAGCAGTCAAAATCATGCATCAGCTCAACACAGAAATTGGCTCATAGGCTTGAGCATCAAATATTGCGAACTGAGCATCTGCTTTTACAAATTTTAAAAGAAGATAGTGGTATTGTGTCAAAAATGGTCAAAATTATTGGCGCAGATGTAAATAAAATTCAGAGTCTTGCCGAAGACTCAATAAATATGAATGCTAAAGTGCAAGATCAGAAAACGCTATATATAGACAAAGACCTTCAAAAAGTTTTTGAGAGATCTCAAGAATTAGCTATTAAGAATGGTGATAAATATGTAGCGATAGATTTACTTTTTGTGGCCCTTAGCTCTGGGAATCACAGTGCCTGCAAAATATTGAAAGTTTGTGGAATAACAGAAAAAAATTTAGTTGAGGCAATGAAAATGGTCAGAAAAAATGGCGCAGTAAATAGCTCAAATGCTGAATCAACGTTTGAGTCTCTCGAAAGGTTCACACATGATCTCACAACCCGAGCTCGTTCTGGAAGTATTGATCCTATCGTTGGTCGAGATGAAGAAATTCGACGTACGATGCAAGTATTGAGCAGACGGACTAAAAATAATCCAGTCTTGATTGGTGCGCCAGGAGTTGGCAAAACGGCGATCGCCGAAGGGATTGCACTTAGAATTGCAAATGGAGATGTTCCTGAGTCTCTCTCCCAAAAACGGTTACTTGCACTTGATTTAGGTTTGTTAGTAGCTGGTGCAAAATTTAGGGGAGAATTTGAGGAACGGTTAAAAGCAGTTTTAAAAGAGATTCATGAATCTAAAGGAGACATTATTTTATTTATTGATGAAATGCATACTTTAGTTGGTGCGGGCAATTCAGATGGGTCGATGGATGCCTCAAATCTCTTGAAACCTTCTCTAGCTCGAGGAGAGCTCCGATGTATTTCTGCAACAACTATTGAAGAATATAGACGTTATGTTGAGAGAGATGGGGCTTTAGCGCGTAGATTTCAGCCCATCATGGTTGAGGCTCCCACTGTTCCAGATACCGTTTCTATTTTACGAGGTATTAAAGAAAAGTACGAATTACACCATGGTGTTAGAATATCTGATGCTTCTCTTATATCTGCGGCTACATTATCCGATAGATATATTTCTCAAAGATATTTACCAGATAAAGCTATTGATTTGATTGATGAAGCTGCAAGTCGATTGCGAATGGAGGTTGATAGTAAGCCCGAGTCTCTTGATGCCGTCGATCGAGACATCATGCAATTAGAAATAGAAATTTCTGCGTTAGCGAATGAAACTGATGTTGAGTCACGTTCGCGCATTAAATTATTGCAGAATGATTTAGAGATTTTAAAAAAGCGATCAAAAAAAATGACAGAGCTCTGGAGTGCAGAAAGAGCTAAGTTAGCTGAGATTCGAGGCGCCAAAGAAAAGTTAGAAACCGCAAAGTATGAGTTGGATAAAGCAAAAAGATTAGGAGATTTGGCAAAAGCAGGGGAGCTATCCTATGGTGTTATTCCAAAATATGAAGAAATTTTGAAAGATTATGATACTGGCAAGAATAAAATGCCGTTAGAGGCAGTATTACCAGAGCATATAGCAAGTGTTGTTGAACGTTGGACCGGAATTTCAGTAGAAAAAATGTTAGAGGGAGATAAAGCTCGATTGCTCAACATGGAAAATGTTCTTTCGCAGGTCGTTATTGGTCAATTACCTGCTATCAAAAGTATTTCTCGGGCAGTTAGAAGAGCTAAAGTGGGACTCAATGATCTCATGCGGCCTCTTGGCAGTTTTCTTTTCCTTGGTCCAACCGGTGTTGGAAAGACAGAGTTAACAAAAGCATTGGCAGAATATTTATTTGATGACCCCACCTCACTGACAAGAATTGATATGTCAGAATTCATGGAGAAGCATTCTACATCGCGGCTGATAGGAGCACCCCCAGGTTATGTTGGTTATGACCAGGGTGGAGTTTTGACAGAAGCGGTTAGAATTAAGCCTTATCAGGTTGTGCTTTTTGATGAAGTAGAAAAAGCTCATTCAGACGTTTTTAATTTATTGCTACAAGTGCTTGATGAGGGGCGTCTAACCGATAGCAAGGGTACACTAGTCAATTTCAGGAATACTTTAATCATTCTGACGTCCAATCTAGGATCAGAGTTTTTTTCAACGGGTTTTGAGACGGGCGATGGCGATGCGATGAAAACGCGAATAATTCAGAAAACCAAAGAATTCTTTCGTCCAGAATTTTTAAATAGACTCGATGATCTTATTATTTTTGAACAGTTGAACCGAGACAATCTAGGTGCAATAGTAGATGTCCAAATAGAAAATATCAATTCTAGGCTAAATGATAAAAACATACATTTATCTTTGACTGGGTCAGCAAGATCCTGGTTAGCAAAAAATGGTTTTAGTCCAGAGTATGGAGCCCGTCCATTAAAGCGACTTTTGCAGAGTAAAATTCAAGATAAAATTGCAGATGGTATTTTGGCAGGTAATATAAAAGATGGAACTATTCTTCAGGTTGATGCGATAAATAATGAAATGCAAATTTCTGAATGTTTTAAACGCGCGAAAATGCATTGAGATGAAAGTTGTTTTTTACAAGATTAGTTTTAAAAGTTTGCCTTCTTATTATAAATTTTTTTTGTGCGCTTTTTTTTTAATAGATACTAATTAATCTCAATAATTATCTTTTTAGCTACGATTTATTGGTTTCAATGAGGTTGTTTTTAATTGTATTTGATATTTTTTTAATTTATTTTTGTTTGGTGACAAATTTATTACCATGAAAGCCAAGTTGTCTAAAATTTAAAAAAGTTCGATTTTGTCATAAAAATAAAGGGTTTTGCCCCAGCTAAATTCGATTTTTTTTCAATTATTTGCGCCATAGCCTGATTTGAGTATTTTTTTTTAAAAAAAGGGCTTGCAAGACTCGCAAATAGTACTTAAACCACACGTCTGGGCGGTTGAATACCCCGCCTAGAAATGGCGTGGATCGAGAACCCAGTATAAAGTTTGTTTTAATGGGTGCTTGGAATTGCGGTCATTGCTCTTTGAAAGTCTTATATTAATGAAGAGATATGAGGGTGGTTTGGTCAAACGATCGACGGACTACCTAGTCCATATCGGCTATTAGGTACAATAGTACCGATTATATAGCTAGTCAGCTTCACTGTTTGAGTGCCATACAGTTGATTAAATTGTACATTCAAACAATGAGACAAATCAAGTTTATGCTTGATTTGATATGTGCAAGGACGTCTGTCAAGAAGCATTTTAAATGCTTTAAACTTGAGAGTTTGATCCTGGCTCAGAACGAACGCTGGCGGCAGGCCTAACACATGCAAGTCGAGCGGTCC
>MDTB01076318.1_pt1 | contig 25147 bp, 26 predicted proteins | sample 811161 | NCBI WGS metagenome assembly MDTB01 (sample SAMN05326650, study PRJNA326480) | marine metagenome | isolation source: seawater | place: Mediterranean Sea | collected 2009
AAAGCCCAAATTAAAAAATTTCCTCCTGTACTCTTCCAAAACTTTTTAGAATTATTTGAACTTTTAGACGGAATTTTATTTTCTTTTTTATTATTATTTTTATTTTGAGCCATTAATTTTCTTTCTTAGGATTTAAATTATAAATTGATGATAATCCTCTAAATTTTTGCGCATAGTCTAAACCATAACCAATTACAAAAGAATCTGATATATTAAATCCGATATAATTTACTAAACCATCTATATTTATTTTAGATGGTTTCTTTAAACAAGTAACAAATCGAATAGATGAGGGCTTTTCTTTATTTAAACGGTTATATAAAAACTCAACAGAAAGACCGGTATCAACGATATCTTCAACAACAATTATATCTCTGTCTTTGATATCAGCACTTATATCTTTAATTAATCCAACAGTACCAGAACTTTTAGTATCATTTCCATATGATGATATTTTTAAAAAATCAACTTCGAAATCGATATTTAAATTTCGAACCAAATCTGCCATAAATAAAAAAGAACCATTTAATACCCCAATTATCACAGGAATTTTGCCTTTATAATCTTTAGAAATTTGTTGACCAAGTTTTTTTACTCTGTCATTTAATTCTTTTTCTGATATTAATTCTTCAAAAGTATATTTATCTAAATTATATTTCTCTAAATCTAGTTGATTTAATTTTGTTGCCATTTTACTACAATATTTTCTCTAAATCTATTATTACAATTATTATGCCGTAAATTCGGTACTAAAATTGGATTATCATTTTCATCAACTAAAATAGGGTGTAATGCTTTATCTAATTTTGAAAACTTTTTATTACTAAATAAACGACTTATTTTTGTGTGTGGTTTATTTTCTTTATTTTTGATTTTATCCCCATGCTTCCAATTTCGAACATAAATTTTGTTTTTATAATCTGACTTACTAAGTATAAATGTATTCTCGATATCTTTTAAATATTTATTTTTATCAATAAAATTAAATTCAGAGTTATACCATTTAAGACCATCAATTAATTCATACTTTTGAATTTTTAAAGATTTAGGGTCATATAAAATATATTTATTATTTGATATTAAAAATTTAATTCTAGAATAAAGTAGAAATTCTTTTCCAATATTATCATTATTTAAAAATTGCCAAAATGTCTTCCAGTGTAATTCTGTCATACTTTGCAAGTTTAAATCAAAATCGTTTAAAAAAGATTGAATAATAATTTTTTTTATGTTTAGTTCAAGTTTTATAAAATCAAGTTTTAATATTTCATAATACTTAAAATTTTTATTTTTTTTAATTTTTCCTTCATTAATAAATGTTTTTTTTAAAAAATTTGCTTTTTTAAATAAATTATTTGCGTGTTTCTTTTTCTTAAAAATATTCTTTATTAATCTTGGATTTTCTTTTTTTAATTTTGGAACTTCATTGTGTCTGAAATTATTTCTTAAGTAGTTAGTATTTAAATTAGTTGAATCTTCAATCCATTTTAGCTTACTTTTTTTTGCATAAATTTTAATATCTGTTTTTTTAAGACCTAGGAGTGGTCTCCATTTTTTTTTATCAATTTCTAAAATACCTCGAAATGAAGTAATAGGTGCATTTTGTTTATACTTCATATACAATGTTTCTATTTGGTCATCTAAATGATGTGCTGTACATATATAATTAAAATTACTCTCAACAAGTATTTCATTGAAAATCTCATATCTGATTCTTCTAGCCTTAGCTTCAAAATTTGATCTATTATTAATTTTCACTCTATTGCTACGAAAATTAATATCATGATTAAGACAATATTTTTTTACAAATTCCTCTGATTTATTTGATAAATCATGAACTTGATAATTTATATGTGAAACAAGAATATTTATTTTGAAATCATGCCTCATATTCTTAAATATATCTAACATAACCATACTGTCAATGCCACCAGAGACACATAGAATTAAAGATAGAGGATTACAATCCTCATTACTTAAATATTTATATTTGTTAATTATATAGTTATTTAACATTTTAAATACGTTTATACCTCTTCGAAAAATAAAGGCTTAAGACATTGTATTTTATCCTCATAAGAATTTGGATAAATAAACCATAATGCGGCAGATATTGAGCTAAGTAACGAATTTCCATCTTGTGGAGTAAAACAGAATCCTGTAATTTCTGTACCATTTGAACTAATATGTAATGATGGTGTTGAAATAACAGTCTGATTTAATATTCTACCAAAATGTCCATGGTCTCTGCCAAATGAGAAAACCTTACAAGAGTCAACTTTATCAGTTAATGCTATTCTATCATTCGCTTTTAATTTATTTATCAGCTCTTCCATATTTGTTGGTTTTTGAACTCTTAAATGAAAGTGTAAAATATGCATATATTGTGAATTAATCTTAATAGCAGATGAAAATAGATTCAAATCTTTACCTAAAGTTCTATATAATTCAGCAGCATCTCTTGCATGGTGAGTACCATATTTCGAATCTTTATGTGAACCAACTTGCGGTGATGGTACAAATCCACTTGCCTGACTTACATCATTAGATCTCCGAATACAAGTAAACATACCTTCTTTCAAATTATTTTTATTTTCACCAGATAATACTATAGTATCAATCAAACAACATAAATTATGTGTATTACAAGATACTACATGAATATATTGATCTAAACCTTTAACTAAAGATGAATCATTTATACCACGGGCATACATTTTTCCAAAACCTGATTCACTTCCTTGCGCAATAAATCCTTTAGTATTATTTTTATATTTTTCATAATACTGAACTTTGTTTTTATGCCCTACACCTGAAGGAGTACAATCAATTACTACTGTTGCTCTCTCTATTGCTTCATCAGTTGTAAATTCAGGTTTTAAATTGATTTCATTAAAACCAACAAATGAATCAGCTTTTGTACTCAACCTTGCACCTCTTTTTAACAGACTATTTACTTTTGATCTATCTGTTGTTAAAGGTGTATTTTTATGGAAGGTAACTTCATCAATTCCAAGCTTTTGTTTAAAGTCACTTAAAATTCCGATTAGAGGCTCTCCTATTGTACCAGTACCAACAACATGAATGATATTTCGTGGCATTATCTATTTTCTCCTAATAATTCAATACTAATTAAATTCAACTGAATTAATTAAAAAAAGTTTCAATCCATTAAAACCAGATTCCTCATATTTCCTAATTTGTAAATCTGCTTCTGTATTAAAATTATCTATCTTTTTAATAAATTTATATATATGAATATTACCTAATTTTTCTAATGCATATTTTGAATATTCAAACATAGTTTTAATCATATCATATTGTGTTTTAATGACACAATCACCTGTATCATAAACCTTACTTCCCAAATCAAACCGAGATGCTTTCCAAAGTCCATCATTTAAAAACTCTAAATCTAAATTTTCTTTTAATATTCCAGATTTATAATCTTGCACAGATTGATATACTAAAGCTTGACAAATCCCTACTAATACCTCAGTCATTCTCAAAGATCTCTGAATATCACAAACTCTAAATTCAATAGTACCATAGTCAAAATGAGGCCTTATTTTCCACCAAATTTGTCTCGTCTGTTCAATTGTACCTAAATCTAAATATGTTCGAACAATTCGTTTATAATCTTCATAGTTTTCAAATTTATCAGGGATATGTGTTCTTGGAAATGCACTAAACTGCATAGTTCTAGAAGATTTCATGCCAGTTTTTTCACCCATAAAAAAAGGGCTATTTGATGATATTGCTAGTAAAGGTGGCAACCATCTTCGTAATCCATTAGCTACATGGATAGAAGTTTCTGCATCTTCAACAGCAACATGGACATGCAATGCGAAAGTATTATTTCTTCTAGCATAATACTGTAACTGACTAGCCACCCAATTATATCCATCAGTATCAACAAAATCTTGATTTTGCGGCAAAGAGGTTGGATGAGTGCCGCTTATACCCATCTTGCATCCAATTTTTTTACAAATTTCTTTAGTCCTATTTCTTAAAAATTTAATCTCATTAATTGCTTCTTTAACATTTCTGCATACTGAGGTATTTGACTCAATCTCTGACAAAATTAATTCATATGAAAATCTTTGCTTCTCATCCTCATTTAAATATTTCATAAATTCATTTGCTTTGGAGACAAGTTCACCTGTGTATTTATCACACAGCATATACTCTTCCTCTACACCAAGTGTATAAAGTTCATTATGATTAAATATATTTTTATCTAATTGAATTATTTCAGACATTTTTTATAAAACTGTTCAAATGTTTTTTCATCAAGTCCATAAGTACCGATTGAATTATTTTTTTCTTGCCAACCATGATAGTCTGATCCACCGGAATAAATCAAATTATTATAAATACAATATTCAAGTAATTTTTTTGAATATGAATTCGAATGATGTGGATGGTAAACTTCAATACCATCTATATTTAATTCAAGAAAATCATTAATATCATGAAAAGACTTATACAATCCAACGTGAGCTATAAAAGCATGACCATTCGATTTATGAATTAAATCTACTACAGTTTTTGCACTTGGTTTCCATTTTTTTAAATAAGCAGGTTTTCCTCTACCTAACCACTTATAAAATGCCTCATTAAAGTTTTTAGCATATCCCTTATCAATAAGTTCTTTTGCTAAATGTGGTCTACCAGGTGAATTCTCATTTTCTAAAATTTGAGTATATTCAATTTTGCATCCTTGTTTAATTAACCTATCGCCTATTTTTTGAATTATATCAAATCTTTCCTGATTAATTTTTTTTAATAATTCAATAATTAATTGAGAATTCTCATCAAACTCATAACCTAAAATATGAATAGAAGAATCATTAAATTCACATGTAAACTCAGTTCCTCGAATATAATTTATTGAGTGATTATGATTATTAATGTAACTTTTTATTGGAGAGAAGTGATTAATAGTGTCATGGTCAGATATACAAAAAAAATCTAAATTAGAAGCAATACATTTTGAAATTATATTGTTAATTTCAAATTTCCCATCTGAATAATTAGAATGAATATGTAAATCTGCAATAATTGGCATTATATAATAGCTTTCTCTTGCCATTCACCAAATTCAACTTTCAATACATCTACTACTTCTCCAAGAGTTGCATGGGCTTTTGCTGCTTCAATTATTGGTGGTAATAAATTTTTACCATTTTGAGCCGTTGCTCTTACCTTATCAAGACATATTTCAACATAATCATTATTTCTTTCGAGTTTTAGTCTTTTTAATTTATCAACTTGATTCATTTCAGTTTCAGGATTAATCTCTAAAATTGGAATATCTATTTTTTCATTTTCTTTTACAAAATCATTTATCCCAACAATAATACGTTGATTGTTTTCAACTTTCTTTTGATACTCCATAGATGCTTCTGCAATTTCTCTTTGGAAAAACCCTAATTCGATTGCTGGAATAACACCACCTAAATCTTCTATTTTATCAAAATAATCCAAAACCTTTTTTTCCATTTCATCAGTAAGTTTTTCAATAAACCATGACCCACCTAATGGATCAACTACATTTGTCACACCTGTCTCATAAGCAATTAATTGTTGAGTTCTTAAAGCTATTTCAGCAGCTTTTTCTGACGGTAATGCAAGTGTTTCATCCATAGAATTTGTATGTAAAGATTGTGTCCCCCCCAATACAGCCGCCATTGCTTGAAATCCAGTTCTGGCAATATTATTTTCTGGTTGCTGTGCTGTTAAGCTAAATCCTGCAGTTTGTGTGTGAAATCTTAACTTCCAAGATCGTGGATTTTTTGCTCCATACTTTTCTTTCATTAAATTAGCCCAGATTCTTCTTGCTGCTCTAAATTTCGCAATCTCTTCAAAGAAATCTAAATGAGAATTAAAAAAGAAAGATAATCGAGGTGCAAATTGATCAACATCAAGACCTGCCTCAATTGCGTGTTCAACATAACAAAAACCATCAGCAAGTGTAAATGCAAGTTCTTGAGCGGCTGTTGAGCCAGCCTCTCTAATATGATATCCACTTACTGAGATTGTATTATATTGTGGAATATTTTTAGCACAATATTGAATCATATCAGTGATAATTCGCATAGATTCCTTTGGAGGATATATCCATTCTTTTTGTGCAATATACTCTTTTAGGATATCATTTTGCAGAGTCCCTCTAAGAGAAGATATATCAATACCTTGATTTTCTGCTGCAGCAATGTAATAAGCAAATAGAATTATAGCAGGTCCATTAATTGTTTGAGAAACACTAATATTACCTAAATTAATTCCTTCAAATAAAGTTTCCATATCTTTTAAAGATGATATACTCACACCACATTTACCTACCTCACCAACTGAAATTGGATGGTCTGCATCATATCCCATTAAAGTTGGCATATCATAAGCAACAGATAACCCCGTCTGGCCTTGATCTAATAAAAATTTAAATCTTCTATTCGTTTCTTTAGGACTTCCGAAGCCTGCAAATTGACGCATTGTCCATAATTTTCCCCTATATAAATTTGCATGAACTCCTCGCGTAAATGGGTATTGACCTGGAAACCCTAATTTATCTAAATATTTATCATTATTCTTTTCAGGATAGTATAGTTCATCAACTTTTAAGCCAGAAACAGTATCAAAATTATAGTTTCTTACCTTTGAATTATTTTTTTCACTTTTCCATTGATTTTCTGCATTAACATAATTTTTATTCATTATTTAGATTCCCTTTTACTGTTTGAATTAATCCATTAACTGACAAACCTAAATCATTTAATAATTCATTACGTGTAGCATGTTGAACGAATTCATCAGGGACACCCATACGAACTATTTTTGTGTTATAATTATGATCAGAAAAATATTCCACAACACCCGAACCAAAGCCACCATTTAATGCTCCCTCTTCCATAGTAATTATTAAATCAAATTTATTTTCAACTTCATTTAATAATTTAAAATCCATAGGTTTAATGAATCTTGCATTTATTAACTCAGGATTGAAACCTAATTCATTACAAATTTTAGTATAATTTGAATTTATAATACCTACCATACTACCAGTTGCTAAAATTGCAGTTTTTTCTCCAGATTGCAATTTTTCCCAACTACCAATCTTTAAAATCTCTTCTTGAACGCTTTCATTATAATTATATGAGGTATCTTTAGGATAACGAATTGACATTGATTTTTTCTTCAAAGTTAATCCGGTCGCAATTAAATTTTTGAGTTCATTCCCATCTTTAGGGGCAGTAATAATTAAATTTGGCAAACCCCTTAAAAGTGAAATATCATAAACGCCATGATGGGTTGGGCCATCCGGTCCAACAACTCCAGCACGATCCATACAAAAAATTACAGGTAGGTCTTGTAATAACACATCATGAAAAATGTTATCATAAGCTCGATGTAAAAATGTAGAGTAAAATGGAATTATAGGTTTATATCCACCTGTTGCAATACCACTTGCATATGTAACAGCATGTCCTTCCGCTATTCCAACATCAATATACCTTTTGGGGAATTTTTTTACATATCCAGACATTCCTGTCCCAATTTCCATTGCTGCAGTTATACAATAAATTTTAGAATTTTTTTCTGCTAGCTGAGTAATTGTTTTTCCAAAAACTGTGGAATACGATGGTGCTTGAATTTTAGATTTATTTATATTTTTATTTCCTGATAAACTATAATATTTAACAGGCTCTTTTTCTGCAACAGTACTTCTTTTTCCTTTATCAGAATAAACATGTATAAGTGTTGGGTTAGGAAATTCTTTTACTGCATTAAAAGTTCGGACTAATTTTTCAATATCATGTCCAGGTATTGGCCCAATATACCTTAATCCAAGCTCTTCAAAAAAAATTCCAGGAGTTAAAAACCCTTTTATTCCTCCCTCTGTTTTACGTAATGTCTTTCTTACTAAATTAGATAAACCTTCTGGTATTTTTCCAGTCAAATTCCACAGCTCTTTCCGAACTTTATTATAAGTAGGATTTGTTACAACTCTAGTTAAATAACGAGAAAGTGCACCAACACTAGGAGATATAGACATTGAATTATCATTCAATATGACGGTCAACTGAGTTTTATGGTAACCAAGATTATTCAATCCTTCATAAGCAAGTCCACCCGTCATACCACCATCACCAATTATTGCAATAACTTTATTGTTTTTTCCAGACATATCTCTAGCATGGGCAACACCTAAAGCAGATGATATAGAAGTACTTGAATGTCCTGCACCAATTATATCATGAGGACTTTCAGAGCGCTTTAAAAAACCACTGATTCCATCTTTTTGACGCAATGTATGGAAATTATCTCTACGTCCTGTTAAAATTTTATGAGGATATGCTTGATGACCAATATCCCAAATTATCTTATCATTGGGAGAATCATATACATGATGTAATGCTACAGACAAGTCTACGACACCTAGTGGTGAAGAGTAATGTCCACCATGCTCTTTAATGATTTTATCCATAAAATGTGCAAGTTCTTCCGAAAGAATCTGAAGCTCTGAAATAGTTAAGCAATTTAAATCACTTGGATTATTTATTTTTGTTAAAAATTTATATTTATTCACGCAGCAATACTTTCTGTAAATATTTTATGAATAGTAGTATCATTAGTTAACTCCGGATGGAAGCAAGCAGCATAATGAATCCCTTCCTTAATAAATACTGGTTCATTTTCGAATCTGGCTAATACATTAACATTTTCACCTAATCTTAAAATTTTGGGAGCTCTAATAAAAACTGCTTCAATATTTTTTTCAGTATTTTCAATTTTAAGTGTTTGAGAAAATGATTCTACTTGTCTACCCCAACCGTTTCTTTGTACTTCAATACTAATTAGATTCAAATTTTCAACTCTTTTATCATTTGAGTTTTTACTCATTAATATTAATCCGGCGCAAGTTCCTAAAACAGGCTTTTCTAAGGCAAATTCCTTTATTGACTCCGATAAATTATATTTAACTAATAGTTTAGAAATTGTAGTTGATTCTCCTCCCGGTATAATTAGACCACTACAATTTCTTAATTGTTCTTTATATATAACTTTGACAGAAGAGATATTTATTTTTTTTAATATATCTAAATGCTTTTGAAATCCACCTTGAATAGAAAGAACACCTATTTTCAATTACCATCCTCTTTCAGCAAGCCGTTGTTCTTCAGGAATATCTGCAATTTCTATTCCTTTCATTGCTTCTCTAAGACCTGTGGATACATCGGCTAATTTTCGCGCATCTTTATAGAAAGTGACTGAATCAACAATTGCCTTTGCCCTACTAGCAGGATCTTCAGATTTATAGATACCTGAACCAACAAATACAGTTTCAGCTCCTAACTGCATCATTAACGATGCATCTGCGGGGGTTGCTATTCCGCCAGCGCTAAAATTAGGAACTGGAAGCCTTCCTGTCTCTTGAACTATCTTGACTAATGTAAATGGTGCACCTAATTTTTTCGATGCTGACATTAATTGACCTTCACTTAAACTAGAAATCCATGAAATTTGATTTGTAATAGTTCTCATATGCTTGACGGCCTCTACGACATTTCCTGTCCCTGGCTCTCCTTTTGTTCTAATTAATGCTGCTCCCTCACCAATTCTTCTTAAGGCTTCACCTAAATTCGTTGCACCGCAAACAAATGGGACTTTGAATCCAGCTTTAGATATATGATTTTCTTCATCTGCAGGAGTTAAAACTTCACTTTCATCAATAAAATCAACCTCTAACGATTCTAAAATTTGAGCTTCAGCAAAATGACCAATTCTACATTTTGCCATAACAGGAATAGAAACAACATCCTGGATTGATTTTATTAATTCTGGATCAGACATTCTAGATACGCCTCCTTCCTTGCGAATATCAGCAGGAATCCTTTCTAATGCCATAACAGCTACAGCACCAGAATCTTCAGCAATTTTAGCCTGTTCTTGGTTGGTAACATCCATTATAACACCACCTTTAAGCATTTCGGCTAAACCAATTTTCAATTCTAATGTACCTTTTTTCAATCTAATATTTCCTCATTAATATTTAATATTTTTTCTTTAACTTCTTCAATTAACTCATCTGGAGTTGAAGCACCAGCAGATATACCTACCTGTCGTATATTTTCAAACCATTCTTTTTTTAAATCATCTGCGCATGTCACTTGAAAAGAATTCTTATTTTTCTCTAGTGCTAATTGGGTTAATCTTTTAGAATTTGCACTTGTAAATGAACCTATAATAATCATCACATCAGATGTATCTGCAAGCATTTTTATTTGTTCTTGATTCCTTTTAGTAGGAAAGCATATTGTGTTAACAAAATGTAAATCAAATACTTTGGTCATTAATATATTCATTATTTCTTGAACATTTTCAATCGTTTGAGTAGACTGGCTTACGACACCTGCTTTCCTCCATTTCTTCATTTGCCTAGCTTCTTCCGGCGATGAAATTATGACTGCATTATCTACTTGATTTGCAATTGCGACTACTTCATCATGTCCATGATCACCAATTACTATAATTTTACGTTTTTTTTCTGCTAATTTTTTAATTTCTCTATGAATCTCATGTACAAGAGGGCATGTGGCATCTATTACATTCATATTTTTCTGTTTTGACTCTTCCCAAAGTTCATTTACAGTTCCATGAGCTCTAAATAAAACCGGGCTATCATTAGGAACATCATCTAAAGTTTCTACAACTTTTGCCCCTGAATTTGCTAAATCTTTAACAACTCTTTCGTTATGAACTATATCACCTAGCATATAGACACTACCATATTTTTCAGTAGCATCATATGCCATATTAACAGCATCTCTAACACCAAAACAATATCCAGCGTCTTTTGCAACTATTATTTTCATATTTTTTTAATACGTGGCAAAGTAATATTTACTTGACCTTGATACTTTCCAGTTTTATCTTTGTAAGAAACTTCACAATTTTCATCACTCTCAAAAAAAAGAACCTGACAAAGGCCTTCATTAGAATAAATTTTCGCTGGCAATGGTGTTGTGTTAGAAATTTCTAAAGTAACATATCCTTCCCATTCCGGCTCAAATGGAGTAACATTTACAATAATACCACATCTTGCATACGTTGATTTACCTAAACATACAGATAATACATTTCTTGGAATTTTAAAATACTCTACACTTTGAGCTAAAGCAAAACTATTTGGTGGCACTATACATGTATCGCCTTTAAAATCTACAAATGATGCTTCATCAAAGTTTTTTGGATCAACAATACTATTATTAACATTAGTAAAAATTTTATAATTATTAGCAACTCGTATATCATAACCATAAGAAGAGAGTCCATAAGAAATCATCCCCTTACTAACCTGCTTATCATTAAATGGCTCAATCATTCCTTTTTCGTTTGCCATTTTTCTAATCCATTTATCGGATTTTATTGACATATTTTAAAATTTCCTTTTAATATGACTTAATATTTCTTTTTCTAATTTTTCCATTTTTAAAAAATTTACTTTTGCACCTGCGGCATATTTATGACCACCACCCCCAAATTGCTTGGCTATATCATTTACTATGTAATTACCTTGTGAACGGAAACTTAATTTAATTTGACCATCTTCATTCTCAATCATTGTAAATGCAATTTCAACATCCTCAACTGATCTAATAAAATCTGCAAATCCTTCAATATCACTACTACTTGCTCCTCTAAATAAAAACTGCTCATTATCTAATCTTATCCATGCTACCTTATTTTCATGAGCGAATTGCATGTTATTCAATGCATCTCCTAAAAGTTGTATGTGGATCAATTTTCTACTTTCAAAGACATGTCTAGTCACTTCTTGAGGTTTGACTCCAGACTCAATTAAATGAGATGCCATTTTATGGCAATCAGAGGTTGTATTACTGTAACGAAAGGATCCTGTATCAGTTACGAGCGCGGTATATAAACCAATAGCTGAAGGAGTATCGATTAATTCTAAATCCTTATTTTTTATTAAATCCCAAACCATATAACCAGTTGCTGGTGCATTTATATCTACCCAAGCGTATGTAAATGGTTCATTTTCTTTTACAGGATGATGATCAATTGATAATGATTTTTTATTAAAGAAAATATATTGATGCATTTCTCCTACACGAATTGAATGACCAATATCAAAAACAATAGTTAAATCTGATTTTTCTATCCAATCAAGCTGAGTTTTATTAAAGAGTTCAAATTGATTATTTGAATTTAAAAATTCGTATTTATCAGGTAGTTTTGAAATATTTATGATTCGACAATCTTTATTTAAATTTCTAATGTAATTATACATTGCAATTTGAGAACCAAGTCCATCACCATCAGGATTTTCATGTGTGGTTAAAAGTATTCGACTCGATTCATAAATAAGCTTTAGAATCTGATCTTTATTAATATGCAAATCTTTTCCGTTTTCCAAACAGTTAAATTTACGATTTAAAACTAGTCTCAATCAATCATAAGTAATAAAATTACGTAAGTTAAAATAAACTGAAAATCAACTTAAGAAATGAGAAATCACCCACCAACCTAAAAAAATACCTATTATTCCAAATAAACCAGATATTGTTTCAGGGGCGGGAGGTTTAAACTTGAAAAAAGCAAAGATTGCACCTACAAGCCCTCCTAATAAAAAAGATTTAAAAGTTAAAAAGAAATCAGTTTTAAAAATATTTTCAATCATTTAAAATCCTTCTACTAGATGGGCAGTTTTCTGATAACATGCATTTTAAACATTGCGGCCTATTTGCAATACAAACAGCTCTCCCATGATCTATTAATAAATGTGAAAAAAGAGTCCAATCTTGCTTAGGTACAACTTTCTCAAGTTCTATTTCTATTTTCACGGCATTTTTTGTATTTACAAATTTAAGTAGATTTGCGATTCGAGTAACATGAGTATCTACAACCATTCCTGGAATTTTAAATGCATTACCCAAAACAACATTAGCAGTCTTCCGTCCTGTACCAGGAAGTTTATATAATTCCTCCATAGTAGTTGGAACTTTTCCATTATAGTTTTTAATTAAAGTTTTACATAAATTTTTTAAAGACTTAGCTTTATTATTATAAAATCCAGTTGAATAAATTTTTTCACCAATTTCTTCTTTTGTTAATCTATTCATTTTAAATACGTCTGGAAAGTCATTGAAAAGTTTTTTAGTCACTTTATTAACGCGCTCATCTGTACATTGAGCAGATAAAATTGTTGCAACTAATAGTTGAAATGGGGATTCATAATTTAAAGAGCATTTTGAATCTGGATATTTAGTTTTTAGAGCTTTTAAGATTTTCTCCATTCTATTTTTTTTATTCTTTAATGATTCTTTAGGCATTTATTTAGCCTTCAAAATAATTGTTAGATCCCAATTGAAGTCATTTATATTTTCAATTTCTTCAACACAAGCTTTTGCACTTTTTATTGTGGTAATTAATTCGCAAAGATTTTCTAATCTTTGATTCGAAATTTTGAATTTCTGTAATTTTGGAAGACATTTTTTAAAAAGACCTCTCGCTCCCCTCAAATTTAAATTAGTGATATGGAAATAGCCTACAGAAACTTGAATTAATCCTTGTATCAAAAGTCTGTCTTTAAAGTAAAAATTAGTCCAAAGATCTTCCCAGTATTCATGAGCATCATAAAAGTTTTTTTCATTAAAAGCTATTAATCCCTTTTTAAAAAATAAATCCATTTCTTCTTTTTTACTCAACTATTCACTCCAATTCATTGACTGCAAAATGTAATTGTCTGTCATATTCATCAGACTTTCTATACCTTAAAAAAGTTCGCAAAGAATTTAATAATAAAATGTTTTTATCATTTTTAATTATTTTTGGATTTTTATTTATATAATCAAGAATTTGATTTCGTCCATTAAGTATAAGTTCTTCACCAAAATCAGATTTTTTATTAGCACTTATTTGATTGTAAACCATTTTATAATCAATTTCTTGCAAAATATTTTTTATTTCTAAATCTCTGATGAATATATTTTGTGATATTTCTAAAATTGATGTCGAATAATTTAAAAAAAATATTTTACTTAAATTATTAGTTGTTTTATGGTTCTTTTCAGCAAAATTCAACATAAGAAATATTGCTTCATCGACATTTCTACCATTACAAAACTTAACTGACCTATAAACTGAAAATAAATTTGGTAAAAGAGTAATATTTTTTAAATAAATTATTATAAATAACTCTAGAATAGGTTCACCTGTTGAGACTTGCAATAATCGCTTAATTTCATTCCTAGATTCATCAAAATTATTTTCTTTTAAAAGTATTTCTAAATTAATCATACTTGCAAAATACTCTACATTCTCAACTGAAATATCACTTTCATTATTTTCTTCAAATTTATTTAAATACTTAGGCAGGTAATCTAAAATTATTTTGTTACCTTTTTGAGGATTCAATCCAAACAAAGATTTCAATGACTCAACAATTAAATTTGGATGAAATTGAGAACCTCTATAATATTTTATTTTAAATGTTTTTATTAAATAATTCTCAATATCTTCTTTAAATGACATTACTATTTTCTCTTTTCCTCTTTAGTTAATATTAAAATATTAACATAAATTTAGTTATGAAAATTTACCTCTACTTCATTGGTATGACCAATTTATTACAATCAAGTAATGAAATAGGTATAAAATAGTGGCTCAAGCTGGCGCACATGCTATTATTGGGATGTATTCTTCTAGACTATTCTCTTTAAATAAATCACTTACTCCATCTTTAATTATTGGATCATTAATTCCAGATTTAGATATTATATTAGTAGTTTTAGGGAAATTATTTACAAATATTTCTGATCCAATTATTTTTTTTCAAAGAAAAGGAACACATAGTTTAATTTTTGTACTTTTTATGTACCTTGCTTTTCAAATACTATCTGAAATTTTTAAAAAACCCAATATAAGGCATCACGGATTAGGAATTTCTATTGGAATATTCATACATATTCTAGCTGATTCAATTTTATTTTCAGATGTAGTTTTTATTCTTTGGCCTCTTCAACTAAATTTAAATTTATGGGAATACAATAACCCATCATTATTAATGACAAAACTTCTAATGGCATCAGAATTTCTTTTTTTCCGAATACTAACATGGATTATTATCGAAGTTTCTATTTCAAGAATCGACTTAGGTTTTCCTGAATTATTACCTTTTTTATCTAAATGGAAAAATATTGAATTTTATCTTTTCATTGTATTTATATTTTTTTCAATTATAAATATTCCTTTTTATGATATTATCTTTTGGATTTTTTATATCCCGTCTCTAATTATTAGCATTATTACTGTTTGGTTAATGAGAGATATTTTTATTAAAAATGAAATCAGAGATTAATTGTAGTAAGATTAATACTACTAAATTCAATATCATTAAAAGAAGCCAAATTAATTTCTTCAATTATTCGCAAGGGAGTAGCTGCAACAGAATTAGTTGAATTATCTTTGTTTAATTCACAAATATCAAATGATACAATATCTCTTTTCGAAATAATTAGACGATTTATTTATAGTATTATATTATTCAGTATAATTTTTACTACAGTTATTATTTATTTAACTGAAAGAAATATGATATCATTATCTCTTCGAAAATTCTTAAAAAAATTTAACTAATATGATATGATGATGTAGGAAGACATTGGAATGACAGGACAATAGCCACATGTACCACATCCAGGAGGAGTTTCACATGAAGTTCCTAATACATGACATGCATTATAATCTAAAATATTACTCCCATATTCAACATGATTAGTTAAATCAAAAATAATAGGAGTAACATCCATACCTGGACACCAACCTGCACGTCCATATCCCCATGTACCGTATTGATTAGGTATTGTTCCTTGCGAAATCATATCAATAGATTGACAATGATTAATTGAATTTGCCTCTGGAAAGTCTTTACTGAACTGGTAAGATCCTCCATTCAAATCAAACAAATGACGAGAATTACAAAATTCTGCACAATTAAAACAAGTCATATCTCCCCAGCCATGACCAGTTATATAAGATACAAATTCTACTTTTGTTGCATTTTCTGGAACTTCAACAATAACTGATGGAGTATTTTCATCATATTCTGAATTAAATTGGACTGAACCATTCCACATTGGAATATATTTTTTTGGGTTTTCTTGGATATTATCATCTCTGTAAAATCTTAATTTTAATGTCAATAAACTATTTGGCCATCCAGATTCTGTGTAGTAAATCATTTTTGTACCACCAGGTCTTAGTAATGCTAAAAATTGACTAATATCTGTAAGATGGTGAGGTTGCCTATCAAATGGTGTAATCCATCTCGCTATTTCGTGCCTCTCATAAGTAAAATCCCATAAAAAATTAGCTTCTTGACAGGATTCTAATGTTTCATTTTCATAATATGTGTAAGAAATACAACTGCCTTCAACCCAATAAAATCCACTCGAGGAACAAATATATTCATCATTCAACCATGAATATTCTGTTTGTTCATAGCATGCACCTTCGTAAACATATAAATGTCCTAGTCTATCATAATCATCACAACCATCGTCATCATAATTACCTTCAGAATCTGGACATCCTCTTAATAATTCAACAGACATACCACTATAATTATCTAACTCATCATTGGTTGGAAATTCAACGAGTTCTGAAATTGATGCAGCCCAACCTCCAGTATAATGTCTTTGATCAAAAATAGTTAATTCATCATAATCAGCTTCAGGTTCATATATCGCATTAAACTCGTAATTATAAAATTGTGCTTCATTTGCAAGGTAACTTAAATAAGTTCCTGTAAATCCATTTGGATTCCCTAAATAACCAATTTGTTTAATTCTCTGGAATCGATCAATGCCAAATGAATGTTTCCCAACTAGCACCTCAGAAATCCAATTATTGATTGTAGAAGCTCTTTGAGATATATAATGCAAATGATTATTCCAATGGTTTTGCTCTTCAATTGTAAAATTAGAGAGAATTGCATCAAATTCAGTTTTCATCTCTTGAATATTCTGTTCTGGATTATTTCCTTCTGATAAAAAGAAATAATGAACATTATCAGGAGAATTTACTAAAAATTCTTCTTTTGTGTTTGAATTCCACAAAGCCGTTGAATTAGGTACCCCTGTATTATAATGAATAAATATATAAGAATGTTCACCATCCCAACTATCTCTAAAATTAAATTGAGCACCAATATCATTTACTATATTAAAAACTACATCTGTAATATCCATTATATTTATGATTCCATCATCCGTTAAATCACTTACCTGTAACTGGTCTACACTAAAAGGTATATTACCTAAAATATGATTTACATATAAAATTATATCTTGAATATTTAGTGTCCCATCTTGATTAGCATCACCATTTAAATTTGCATTTAAATCAGGTAAGGAAAATTGACCAGCTGTATCAAAATAATTCTGACCATATGGTCCAAGATTAAAATCAATTGCAGACAAAGAATTAAGTATAATTACAAGGTAGATTAAAATAGATAAATTGGAAATTTTCATTGATTATTCTCTTAAAATTTGTTTTAAAAATTATACAAATTTACTTCAGTTCTATTTCAAATTTTAAGAGAAATCTTCTTATCAAATATTTTTGAAAAAAATTATTTATAAAACTTCTGTGATTTATATCTCAGAATAAATAAATAAATAAAATTTGTGCGATACATCCAATAATTATTGATAAATAATGAATAATATTAGAAAGAAAATTATTGGAGAAATTATGGGACATCAAATTACAGAATTATTATTAACAGTTTTAATTGTTATGGGTATTGGAAAAGCATCAGAAGCAGTAAAACCAAAACAATATTATGCAATTTTAGATTCAAATAAAATTATGCAAGTTGAAATTAGTCGATTCAATAGATATGCATGCCCCAAAAGATGCAGTATCCCACATTTTCACAGGGTTCATATTTGTAAAGAACAAGATGTAAATGAATCAGAATTAATAAAAATGTTAGTTCAGAATAAAAAAGAATTAAAACCAATTTCAATAGAAAATCAGAAAATAGTTGACTTTATAGAAATTGAAACAGAAAAAAAGAAAAAGAAAAAAGGGCGAAGGATGCCAATTCAACTAGGCAAACAACTTCCTTGGTTGAACTAAGCATATTTAGTTATATATTAAATAAAAAGAACAGACAAATATTATATTTTCCTAAAATGAATTTATAATATACTTTGGATGAATCATAATCGGATTAGAAAATTACTATATTTGCAGTATCACTAATTTTCCATTGTGAATATTTTTTCATAACTGATTTAAATAAATCAGAATTAATTAAATTTTGCAACCACCTATTTATGTTTGGATAAGTAATTGAAAAATATTCAATATTAACATTTGCAAATTGTCTAATAAATGGAAATATTGCAATATCAGTAACTTGAATTGAATTATTTATTAAGTATTCATTTATGGTTAATTTTTTTTCATAATCTGATAGAATTCTGTCTGATTTTAATTTACATTCTTCTATAGAATATTTTTCAAATCGATTATTATATTTGTACCTATCAAGCCATATTTTAAATTTTGAATCATTATTGAAAATTATTTTCTCTTGACTTAGTGGACTTTGAAAATAATCTTCATATTTATTTGACTTTTTTAAAGCCCAATATATAATATCCATACTTTCATCTATTATCTGTTCCTCTGTTTGTAAAACTGGAACTGTACCTTTTTTTGAAATATCATACAAAGCTTGAGGACGATCTTTAAGTAAAATCTCTCTTAATTCTACCGTGATTTCAGCAATCGATAATACCATCCTGGTACGAATGGCATATGGTCATCGGCGGAATGAGTATAAAATAGGATATTTCATTTTTTCATATTTATATAACTTAATGGAATATCAATATTTGATTGATTTAATGCTGTAATAACTTTTTGTAAATCGTCTATTTTTTTTCCTGTTATTCTCAATTGTTGACCTTGAATTTGAGACTGAACTTTCAGTTTTAATGTTTTAACAATTTTATTCAACTTAGTAGCATTATCTTTACTAATTCCTTCTCTTAATTTTATATCTTGACGAACCATCATTCCTGATGTATTTTTTTCATCTTGAAAATCATATGTTTTTAACGAAATTTTTCTACTGATTGATCTGTTTTCTAACATATCTCTAATTGCATTTAGATGCATCATGTTATCAGCATTAAGTGTAATTAGCTTTTCTGTTTTATTTAAAATAATTTCTGCCTTTGTTCCTTTCAGATCATATCGAGTTGAAATATCCCTTTTAACTGTATTAACAGCATTATCAATTTCTTGAATATTAAACTTACTTACTATATCAAATGATGGCATAATTCCTCACATTTTTTATGTTAAACTTATTGGACTTACTAAATTATACTAGATTGAAATTTATTCAGTATTATTATAAATTTTATTAAACAACTGATGAACTGATTCATGATTTGGATTTATTGAATTAGCAATTTCAGCATAAAATTTTGCTTGATTTATCATACCAGTCTCATAGTATGAATCTGATAAATAGATATAATATCTCCCAATTTTATTAGGATAATAATCAGTAACAAATTTCAAATATTTTATTGATTCTGTATAGTTTGCATTCAAATATGAATCAACACCATTATGAATAGAATACTTTATACTTAATGACCAAACAAGAATTAATATTACGAATAATGACAAAACTAATTTAAAAATATTTTTTCTGTATTCTTTTAAAATATTATACGAAGTAATAATTGCGATTCCAAAACTTAAAAAATGTCCCATACTAAACAAACCATCAATAGAGAATCCTATTACTAGTGTAAATATAAAAAACAATATATCTTTAGATCTTAAATTGGTAAATAATTGTTTCGTATTTTGAGATTTATAAATGTTCTCTCCATTAAAAAAATCAATTAAATTATATCTTTCATTAAGTGGATTTTCATAGGAAAACTTTAAAGCTGAAGTTGGACAACCTTCTGTACAAATCATACAATTTGTACAATTAGTATTTACAACTTTATTATAGGAATTAATTTCATAATTTACATCTATTCCAATAGGACAATTCCTTGTGCAATTACCAGAATTTATACAACCACCAGTATTGCGAACTTTATAAATTGCAAGTGCAGAAGGTAGCTTCAAAAAAGCTCCCCATGGACATATAAACCTACAAAACCCTTTTCTCCCTAAAAAGTAAACAATTAAAAAACCATCAATAAAAAATGTAAGTAATCCAATTATTAATCCTGGTAAAAATGCCCAGATATTTGGTTTATTTAATTCTATTGAAAATACCCAAGGATTATTAAATGCATGATCTAAATTAGGAATTAAATAAAAATGAAGAAGAATAAATATTGGAAGTATAAAAACTAAACGGGAGTTAATTGTTTTTGGAGTTATGTTTAATTTTTGAAGTATAAACCAGCTTAATTCTTGAATTGCACCAAAATGACAAGCCCATCCACAAAAAAATCTACCGAATATTAAGGTTGATAATAATGCAAAAAAAACTAAAATAACTCCAGCATTTATCTTTCCAATTTTTAAAAAAGAATGAAAGAATTCTTGAAAATCTACACTACCTATATATTCCTGTCCAAACCCAGCGACGTGCACTAAAATTAAAACATGAATGAAAAAGAGAGAGAAAATTCTATACTTTTGCACAAATTACATTGTCAATATTTTAGTTACTAATCTAACAATATCAATAATATTTAAATATTCATTATAATCTAAATTCATATGCCAGAATGTATAATCATCTACATCTATTTGGTTTAAAACAATATTTATGTATAAAGTAATATCTAAAATATTTAAATCGCCGTCTAAATTACAATCACCTTTATATCCTACTAATCCAAAATCTTCCACAAAAGTTAAAAGTGTGTCTACAGGATAATTTTGATATATTGAGGTTTTTAATCCAGTTAAGTCTTCATTGAATGAAGGCCAAATAATTTCAATTTGTTCAATGTTATTTACATTTCCTAATCCAAAATGCAGTATTAAATCATCCATACTTCCATGACCTTTGCCTGCAATAATTTCTCTGGAAAATAAATTTCCACCAGCGGAAACTTTTACTCTTGCTCCAATAGCAGATTTATTTGCTTTGTTAGTTGGATAATTTTGTTCACCATAAGAGTTTGAACCCTCAAGAATTATCTTTAACCAATTTTTACTACCATCATATTCATGTTTTGTTTGATTATTATATAATAAGCTAACAAATTTTGGACCTACAGGCGTACCATCACTGCCCATATTTAACCCTGGGACAAAAATGTCTAACCAACCATCCATATCATAATCACTTGTTATAACATCTTGTCCCGAACTTAAAAATTGTGCTGAAAATTCATTAGACCAGCCTTCAGATGTAATTGAAAATAAATCATCTGCGTTGCGCATATTAGTAGTCCAAATATCATTATTTCCATCATTATCAAAATCTCCCCATGAGATTCCATTTCCTAGGCTATCACCTTCTAAATCTTCATTAGAAGCAATATTTTCAAACAAACCATTATTATTTATAAATAACCTATTAACACCCCAGTTTACTAAATAAAGATCAAAATCCTCATCATTGTCATAATCTCCCCATGCAGCACCATATCCTTGACTACCATAATCAGAAACATCTGAATCTGTTAAGTTAACTTCCATTGCTATATTTACAAACGGCTCACTTAAATTTTCATTATATTGAATATTTCCATCAAATCCAGTGATAGTTTCATTTCTCATTAACCAATTCTGACTCCATTTACGTACTATGAATACATCTTGATCACCATCATTATCATAATCTATAATTGCTAAACAACGAGAAGAACTTGTATCATTAGTTCCAAATTCATATTTTAATTCAAATTGAGGAATACCATTCTCATCTAAACCTATATTTTCAAGTAAGTGAAACTGTGGATTATTCCATGCCGATATTGTAACGATATCTAAATCACCATCTAGGTCATAATCAAGTAAACCATTACTATGCATATTTTCAAATTCATCAGCTTCAAAATATGAGTAGGTATCAAAATAATGACCACCTCTATTTAATAGAATTTCATGAATATCTGTGATATTATAACGCCATTTTAGAATATCTGGATATCCATTATTGTCAATATCACCAGCAACTAATCCATATGCTCCAGTGATACTTATATTTTCAGATTCAGGTGATGTAAAAACACCACCCTTATTAATAAAATAATAACTATCCTCCCAACCATAATATAAATCAGGATCTTTGTCTAAATCAAAATCTACCATTAAAGCACATTTAGATTTAATATTCCTATATTCTGAATTAACTTGATTTACATATGCGCTGTATAAGCCGCTAGACATATCTTGCTGCTCTCCATTTGGATAAAAATCAGACCGATTACTATTTGTCACTACTAAAAATATTTCCCCTGCAAGTAAAAGAAAACCAAATAAAAATACCAAAAGTATACTAATTCTTAAATATTTTACTATTTTATTTATAAAATTTATAAAAAATACCATAACGATAATATATAAACAGATACAATAAAATCTAAATTTCAATTTGTGTCTAAGTTTTATGATTATATTTTATTAAAAACTAAAAATTAAAAAGTTAAATCAAATTATATAATATATTTAAATTTGGCTACTTGAAAAAAGTATGCACCCGTAGCTCAACTGGATAGAGTACCTGGCTACGAACCAGGCGGTTAGAGGTTCGAATCCTCTCGGGTGTACAACAGAAAATTTAATTTAACCCTGCAAATAAATAATTTCAGGGTGACAGGGAACAAAAAATACTATTCCTTCTTTAAATTAGAGTTATAAAGACAAATAGAAAGTTATTTTGCCGAGGTGGTGAAATTGGTAGACACGACGGATTCAAAATCCGTTGAACCTTGGTTCGTGTGGGTTCGAGTCCCACCCTCGGTACATGTTTATAATCTTTCAAAAATAAATGAAAGGAAAAATATGAATAATATTTTTACAAAATTTCTAATAATATTTTTTTTAGTAACATCTATTAATGGTCAAAAAGATATTACAAAAGAAAATATAATTAAAAAAAAGAGTATTAAAGATATCAATCGAAACAAAGAGAACAATAATAAGCCTAAACTTAAAAAAAATGTTTCTCATAAAGAAAAATCAATAAAAAATGCAAAACAAAAAGTAAATAAAAAATCAAAAAGGATAGAAAATAACCCTGAACTTCTAAAGCAATTAGAAGAATTAAAATCTGAATATGAATCTAATAAGTTAGATATTGAAAATGTATATAAGAGAAAAAAATATAAATTAAAGGAAAAGAAAAAAAAAGATATTCAAGTTTTAAAAAAAGAATTTAACAGAAAGAAAAAAGAATTAAGAAAAAATATAAACAATGAGGGATAATATGAAATATATATTACTAACTAGTTTTTTACTCATATCAGTTACTTTAGGACTGAAAAAACCAATGGAGAATAACAAATTGAAAGATAAATCAGAAAATACAGTTATTGTATTTGAGACAACAATGGGAACTATGAAAGCAAAATTATATGATAATCGTGCTCCTATCACGACTGACAACTTTAAAAAACTAATAGACAAAAATTTCTATGATGGAATCATTTTTCATAGGGTAATTAAAGACTTCATGATTCAAGGTGGTTGCCCAGATGGAACTGGCAGAGGTGGTCCAGGATATAAAATCAAAGATGAATTTCATCCTGAATTAAAGCATACTAAAATGGGCTTACTCTCAATGGCAAATGCCGGACCAAATACAGGCGGATCTCAGTTTTTTATTACCTTAAAAGCAACACCTTGGTTGGACAATCGTCATGCAATTTTTGGTGAATTAATCGATGGTATGGATATTCTTGAAAATATTGGTGAGACTGATACTGGTGAGATGGACAGACCAAAAACTGCAATTAAAATGAAAAAAGTTTATATCCAAAAATAACTTTATTTTTCTTGTGAATATCAAAAAAGGGCATATAAATACATGCCCTTTTTTATTTTATTTCTTTTTGAGAATAAAGGTACAACCAGAAACAAAAATTTCCTTTAAAATTGGTATATTCAACCAATTTATTTTTCTCATTTTTACGTCATATCTAATTTCATGGCTTGGGCGAACAAAATACTGTTCATGATAGCAAATCTCTAATCCACATTCTAACATTAAATTTTTAAATCTAGAGATAGTCATTCGACTATCTTTTATTTCTTCAATTTCATCCCATTTCTCCATTTGATTGAATAATTTCAAAATTGATTTAATCAAATATTTAGGTAGCCACCCAAGAAATGGAATTATCCGTAATGGTGATTTTAAAATTGCTTGCTGATGTAATCCAAATGGAGAATAAAATGGTGGGAATGTAATTAATAGTCTGGAATTTTCGTCCATATAATTTTTAATTGATTTTATAAAATCAATTTTTTTTGGTAATAAAATATGTTCAATTACATCTCGTAAAATTAGTAAATCATATTTAGGTTTTAAGAAATTTTTAATTTCTTCTACGGTAATATCACCTATAATAATTTTGGGATTAGATTTTTCTTCCCAGCCGAAATTTCTAATTTCTACTCCATTACAATCTCTTGATAACTTAGAAAATGCGGTCAGGAATCCCCCGTCACCGCAACCCACATCTAAAACTTTAGTGTCAGAAGATAAATTTATTCCATTCTGTTTTAATAAGGGGATATAATATGCTTCAGCTAAGGTTTTTTGATAATTAAAATAATAAGATTTCCAATTAAGAAAATCAGATTGATTTAGTTTTGGTAATTCCACTAATTAAGCTTTTATTTGTTGAAAATCGTTTCCACTTGGATCTTGGAAAACCCTCAATCCAAATTCTGGAATGATAGCTAATAGGTGATCAAAAATATCCCCCTGAATTCCTTCATAATTATTCCAATTGGTGTCATTTGTAAAACAGTAAAGCTCAATTGGAATTCCATAATTTGTAGGCTTTAATTGACGAACTAATAATGTCATTTCATCATGAATTTTTGGATGTGAATGAAGATATGCCTCAACATAAGCCCTGAAAGTACCAATATT
>MDTB01117230.1_pt1 | contig 25145 bp, 26 predicted proteins | sample 811161 | NCBI WGS metagenome assembly MDTB01 (sample SAMN05326650, study PRJNA326480) | marine metagenome | isolation source: seawater | place: Mediterranean Sea | collected 2009
ATAACCGCTGAAAGCATCTAAGTGGGAAACTTACCTCAAAACTAGTTCTTCCTATAGAGCCGTAGTAGACCACTACGTTGATAGGCTGGGTGTGGAAGCACGGTAACGTGTTAAGCTGACCAGTACTAATAGCTCAATTGGCTTGATTTATGCACTGAAAAAAATTTTTATCTAAAAAACAAAGGCCAGCGAAAGTTGGCCTTTTTTTTTATTAAATAAGTCTTTACTGTTCAATAATTGAACAATATACTAATATTAAAATATTATGGATGATAAAGACTTAGTAATATTAGCTGGAGGCAAAGGCACCAGGATAAGAAAACATCTCAAAAATCTACCAAAACCCTTGGCTAAATTTTCAGATCGTTATTTTTTGGATTATTTATTATTTTTAGTTTCAAAATTTTCTTTTACTAAAATCTTTATAATCGCAGGATATAAGGGATACATAGTTAAAAAAAAATATCATAACCGATTAATTAATAATTCAAAAATTTCTGTAATTATAGAAAAAAAACTTAAAGGAACAGGCGGAGCACTTAGTGAATTAAAGACTCAAATAAAAAATGACTTTTTTCTTATTAATGGAGACTCAATTTTCGATATTGATCTATCAAAAATTTTAATTAAAAGAAAAGAGAAAAAGATTGGATCAATTGCTCTTTTAAAAAATATAAATTATAAACATAATAAAAAGCTTTCATCTTTAACTCTCGATAATAAAAAAAATATAATATTTTCAAAAAAAGGAAAAAGATTAATGAATGGTGGAATTTACTTTTTTAAAAAAAACTTTTTAAAAATTATAAGAAAAACAAACTCGTCTTTAGAGAACGATATTTTACCTCAATTAATTTTAGAAAAAAAATTAATAGGAAAAGTATTTAATTCATTTTTTTTGGATATTGGAACTCCCAAAAATTTCTTATTTGCTAAAAAATTTTTGAAAAAACAATTCCTTAAACCTGCAATTTTTTTAGATAGAGACGGGGTGCTAAATTACGATAGAGGTTATACTTACAAAATTAAGGACCTTAAGGTAATAAAAAAAACAGTAAACTTTTTAAAAAAAAAGAAAAATTATTATTTTTTTATTGTAACCAATCAGGCTGGAATTGCAAAAAAAAAATATAACATTAAATCTTTTATGTTATTCCAAAAAAAACTTCATGAGGAATTATCTAAGAAAAAAGTTTTTATAAATGATTTTGAATTTTGTCCTCATCATCCTGAGGCATTAAGTAAAAAATTTTTAAAAAATTGTAATTGCAGGAAACCTAAAAACGGCATGATAGAAAAAATAATAAACCGTTGGCCAATTATAAGAAACAAAAGTATTTTTATTGGAGATAAGAATACTGACAAGCTTGCTGCCGCTCGAAGTAAGATAAGATATTTAGACATTAAAAACATATGAATTTAAAAAAAAAAATAAATTTTTTTACTCCTATCATTCACGAGACAGATAAAAAAATTCTCAGTAAGACTGTTAGAGCTGGGTGGATATCTTCTCAAGGAAAAATAGTTAAAGACTTTGAGAGTAAATTTGCAAAGTGGCATAAGATGAAATACGCAATTTCTACATCTAATTGTACAACTGCTCTGCACCTTTCTTTATTAGGCTTAGGTATCGGACCAGGAGATGAAGTAATTTGTTCAAATTTAACATTTATAGCCCCAGCAAATATGATTAGTCTCACTGGGGCAAAACTTGTCTTAGTCGATGTTAATTTAAAAACATTTGCAATGAATACTGATGAAGTAGAAAAAAAAATTACAAAAAGAACAAAAGCTATCATGGTTATTCATCCTTTTGGTCATCCAGCTAATATAAGTAAATTAAAGGCTATTGCTAAGAAAAAACAATTAAAGATTATCGAGGATAACGCAGAGTCAATTGGTGCAAAACACAAAAATAAACTTTGCGGCACATTTGGCGATATTTCATGTTTTAGTTTTTTCGCAAATAAAATTATGACTACTGGTGAAGGTGGTATGATTCTTACAAATGATAAAAATATTTTCGATAAAATCAAATTACTTAGAGATCATGGAATGTCTGAAAATAAGAAATATTTTCATAAATTTTTAGCTTTTAACTATAGAATGACGAGTATGCAAGCCGCAATTGGGTTAGGTCAGCTTAAAAGATTAAAACAAATTATCAATGAAAAAAAAAACATAAAAAAAAATTATATTTCATTTTTAAAAAGAGACGATATCTTTATTTTTCCACAGGTAAAATATAAAAAATGTGTAGAATGGTTTGTAACTATTACTTTTAAAAGATTAAACTTAAGAGATAAGTTCATTAAGTATATGGCAAGTAACAAAATTGAGTGCAGACCAATGATTTTCCCTGTTTCATTTGCAGATCATTTTAAAGCATTAGATAAAAAAAATAAATTTCCTAATGCTTATAAAATTTCTCTTAACTCAGTACATCTTCCTTCATCTTTAAATTTAAAAAAAAATGACATAAAACGTATTTGTAAAAAGATTAATAATTGGGGCGTTAAATGATCAAAAACTTTAAAAATTTTTTAATTGATAGAAACGTATCTTTAAAAAGTGCGATGAAACAAATTCAAAAAAATAAAAAAAATATTGTTTTTATAACTGAAGGAAAGAAGCAAAGAGTAATTGCAAGCTTAACAGATGGAGACTTAAGAAGAAGTTTAATAAAAAATAGTAATTTAGAAAGAAAAGTCTATACTTGTTTCAATAGAAAATTTAAATTTATCATTGACTCTAAAGATCGAGAAAAAATTTTAAAATTGTTTGATCAAGATTATAAATTGATTCCAATTTTATCAAAAGATGGACGCTTAATAGATCTTATTGATCAATTAAAACCTTTAGATGAAAAAAAAATTATTGTAAGAGCCCGATCACCTGCTAGAATAAGCTTAGCTGGTGGTGGCACTGACATAACAAAATTTTTCTTCGATCAAGGAGGAAATGGAATTTCTTTCACTATAAATAAGTATTGTAACGTTCATTTAGTAAAAAGAGATGATAAAAAAATTATTATTAATTCTGATGACTATAACAAAAGAGTAGAATTTAAAAGTTTAAAAGATATAAAATATAATGGCACTTTAGATATTATAAAATCTTCTATATACCTTTTAAAGCCAAACTTTGGTTTTGAAATCTTTGTTGAGACAGATGTAAAGCCTGGATCTGGTTTAGGAGGTTCAGCTTCAGTTTCATCAGCTGTAATTGGTGTAATTAATTACCTTCAGAATAGAAAGCTCAGTAAATATGAGATAGCTGAGCTAGCTTTCCAAGCAGAAAGAATTGAACTAGGTATTTTAGGAGGCTGGCAAGATCAGTATAGTACTGTTTTTGGAGGTTGTAACATAATGGAATTTCAAAAAGATAAGAATTTAGTTCAAAATTTGATACTTCCAAATAATGTTACGGATGAATTAGAAAGAAGACTTATTATTTGCAATACAAAAATACCACATCGCGGTTCAGCATTACAATTAAAGAACAAAAATAATTCTAAACTATCCAATTATGGGAAAAAATTAAAAAAAATTGTAAATGAAATTAGAGCAGAATTATTAAAAGGAAAAACAGATAACCTTGGAGAACTAATTCAAAACACTTGGGAAATTAAGAAAAAACTAGACAAAGGTATGACAAATAAAAAGATAAAAAATATGGAAAAAAAGCTTTGTAAATCTGACTTAGCAAGCGGTTGTAGACTTTTAGGAACCGGAGGTGGTGGCTATATGTTATTTTATGTAAAACCAAAAGATAGATTTAATTTTGTTAATAAGTTGAAAAAAATGAAAATTGAATATTCCAATATTCAGTTTGATCAAGAAGGACTCAAAGTTTGGGAGGCTGATTTGTAATGAAAATTATACTGTGTGGCTACAATTGGTCTGGATGTGAAGCTTTGAGATATTTAGTGCAAAGAAAACATAACATCTTTGTTTTTACACATAAATCAAAATATTTTGAGAGTAATATGGCTGAATATTGTAAAAGATATAAAATTCAATATTCTTTTAATAAAATTTCTTTGTCAAATTTACCTTTTAAGCCAGATTTAATTATCAGCATCTCATATAAGTTTAAAATTCCAAATAATGTTTTAGAAACCTCAAAGTACAAACCTTTTAATCTCCATCCATCTTTACTTCCAAAATATAAAGGTTGTAGCAGCATCCCTTGGGTAATAATTAACAATGAAGAGCATACAGGATATACTTATCACTACATGAATAGTGAATATGATAGTGGAAACATTATATTACAAAAAAAAATTAAAATTCATAAATTCGATATCCAGTCTACCTTATATTATAGGGTTATGTTTGATTCTTTAACACGACTAAGTGAAGTTATTAAATTAGTTAAAAAGGGATACATGGGTAAAAAACAAAAAGGGAAAGGAAAATATTTTTCAAGAGGAGCACCATTTGAAGGAAAAATAAAAAAAGGTTGGTCTAAAGAGAAAAAAAATAGATTTATAAGGTCTATGATTTTTCCGCCAAGACCACTAGCTAAATATAAAAATAGATTTATAAAAAATATTCAGGATTTAATTAAATGATTTTTGTTTCAACTACATACTATAAAAAAGAAAGATCTAGGCTAATTGAACCTTTTACTCAGTTGCTTAAATTACCTATCGATGGAATAGAAGTAGGTTCAACACATTTATATGAAGAAAAAAAAAAATTAAAAAAAATTATTCAAAACTCAAATAATAAAAGAATTTTTTTACATAACTTTTTTCCACCAATTAAAAATAAAAATTTTGTAATAAATATTTCTTCAGGAGATAAAAAAATAAGAAATAAATCAGTAGAAATGATAATAAATAATATGAACTTTTCTAAGGCTGTCAACGCAGAATTATATACATTTCATCCTGGTTTTCTCTCTTTGCCTCAGCCAAAAACTGATTTTAAAAACTCTAATTATGATTTTGATTTTTCAAAAAAAAAGTACAATTACAGTAAATCGTTTAATAACATGTTAAATTCTCTCAAAAAAATTACAAATTATGCGAAATCAAAAAAAATAAAAGTTGCCATTGAAACTGAAGGATCAGTATTAAAAAAAAATTTTTTATTGATGCAAAAACCATCAGAATTTAAAAAGTTATTTAAATTTATACCAGAAAATTTATTTATTAATTTAAATATAGCACACACAAGATTAGCCGCTAAAGCTTTCAAGTTTAAATTTTCAGATTTTTTAAAAGCTACAAAAGACAAGATAGTAGCTGTTGAGTTAAGCTGTAATGATGGAGAAAATGACCAGCACTTACCGATAAATGCTAGTTCACAAAATTTAAAATACTTAAAATTTTTTAAAAATATTCCAATTATTCTTGAATATAGAAATACTAGTTTAAATTCGTTAAGAAAAAGCATTAAAATAATTAAAAAGATAAAGAAAAAATATGATTAAATTAAGTTACAATAAAAAAATCGGCTATGGACAACCTTGCTTTATTATTGCAGAAGCTGGCGTAAATCATAATGGTAGCTTGAGCCTAGCAAAAAAATTAGTAGATATAGCCGTTAAGGCTAAAGCAGATGCAGTAAAATTTCAAACTTTCATTGCAGACGAGATAATTCTTAAAAAGGCACCCAAGGCGAGATATCACATTGAAACCACTGGGTCTAATAAGAAGTTGAGTTGGTACAACCTTCTTAAATCTCAGGAGATTTCTATAAAGATGCACAAAGAATTAATAAAGTATTGTAAGAAAAAAAAAATTATATTTATTTCAACTCCTTATGATAAAAAAAGCGCTGATTTACTTGAGAATTTAGGGGTCGAAATATTTAAAATAGCTTCAACAGATACTAACAATTATCAATTAATCAATTATATCAGCAAGAAAGGAAAACCTGTGATTCTCTCAACCGCAATGTCAAGTTATAAAGAAGTAGTTCAAAGTTTTAAAATTTTAAAGAAGAATTTAAAAGATAAGTTTGCAATAATGCAATGTACAGGAAGCTATCCCGCACCTTTATTTGAAGCAAATTTGAATGTAATTAATACATACAAAAAACAATTTCAATGTTTAGTTGGATATTCAGATCATGTTTTAGATGACAGTGCTGTACTCGTAGCCTGCTCAATGGATATTCATTGTTATGAAAAACATATTACAGTTGATAAAAAACTTCCTGGCCCAGATCATAGAGCCTCATGTAATAAAAAAGAATTTATAGAAATTGTAAAAAAAATAAAAAAAATCGAAAGAATTAAAGGCTCAAACATTAAAGAAATTGTAAGATGTGAGAAAAAAAATATAAGTAAATTAAAAAAATTTTTAGTTGCAGAAAAAGATATTAATTTAAATGAAAAATTAACAGATAAAAATATCACATTTAAAAGAACTGGTGGAAAGGGAATTTCTGCAGCGAAATATTTTGAAATAATCGGCAAATTTGCAAAAAAAAATACAAAAAAAATAGTGTTATAGATAAAATAAAATGAAAAAAAAGTTAAAAATTCTAATTACAGGTGGTGCTGGATATATTGGGTCCACATTAACTCCTTATTTGCTTGAAAATAATTTTGATCTTACTGTGGTAGATACTTTTCAATATTCCCAGACTAGCTTAAATTCTTTTTATAAGTATAAAAATTTAGATGTAATCAAAGGCGATGTTCGTGACTCTCGAGTTATGAATGAATTATTAAATAAAAATGATATTATTATACCTTTAGCTGCAGTGGTTGGTGCTCCCGCTTGCGATTTTGATGAGTCGAGCGCTGAGAGTATTAACAAAAAATCAATACTAAGTTTACTAAAATTAAAATCTAAAGATCAAATTATTATAATGCCAACAACAAATAGTGCCTATGGTTCAGGAGATGAAAACAATTATTGTGATGAAAATACAAAACTTAAACCTATTTCAAAATATGCAATAGACAAAGTAGAAATAGAAAAAGAATTAATGTCTAAAATTAATGTTATAAGTTTACGTTTAGCTACTGTTTTTGGAATGTCACCAAGAATGAGAATAGACCTTTTGGTAAATGATTTTGTTTATAAAGCTATTAAGGATAAATTTATTGTACTGTATGAAAGTCATTTTAAAAGAAACTACATCCATCTTGCAGACGTATCAAAAGCATTTTTACATTCTATTAATAATTTTGAGTCAATGAAAAACAATATATTTAATGTTGGTTTATCAAATGCAAATATTTCAAAAAAAGAATTATGCGAAAAAATAAAAAAATTTATTCCAGATCTTGAGATAATTGAGAAAGACTTTATTAAAGACCCAGACCAGAGAAATTACATTGTTTCAAACAAGAAAATAGAGTCAACTGGTTTTAATCCAGATATGAATATTGAAGATGGTATTCAAGAGCTAATCAAGGGATATAAATCTTTAAAAAAATATACATACGGAAATATTTAATGATCAAGAAAATAGGATTAATGCAAGGAAGGCTTTCAAAGATGAAAAATAAGAGAATACAAGAATTTCCAATCAATAGTTGGAAAGATGAATTTAAAAAAATGTATAAACTTAATATAAATAAAATTGAATGGTTGATAGATGAAAATTTTGATAAAAACCCAATTTTTATAAAAGAAAATTTGGATCAAATTCAATATTACAAAAAAAAATATAAGATTAATATCACTTCGGTTTGTTGTGATAATTTCATGTTCACATCTTTTTTCGAGGACTCAACTTCGTTTGATAAATTAAAAAAAATTGTTGAGAGCTCTAATAAACTCAACATTAAAAAAATTGACATTCCATTAATAGGTAAAAATAGTATAAAAAAATCTAGACTAAAATTTTTTTTTATTAATAAGATGAATAAGATGAGTGAGTTTTTCAAAAAAAAAAAAGTAGTTGTGACTTTTGAAACTGACTTAGGTCCCTCAGCATCATTTAATTTTTTCAAAAAGTTAAAAAATAAAAGTATATTTGGCATTACATATGATATGGGTAACAGTACTTTTTGGGGATTTGATTATAGGAAAGAAATAAGCCTATTAGGAAAATATATTAAGCACGTACACGTTAAAGATTGCACTAAAAAAAACTATAGTGTCCCACTTGGATTAGGAGATACAAATATTCAAGAAGTTTTAAAACTGCTAAAAAGGAAAAAATATAAGGGAGATTTTATCCTTCAAACTGCAAGAAAATCAAAAAATCATACCAATGAAATTAAAAAATATACATCCTTTTTTGAAAATAAACTAAGGACACATTTTGCATGAAATATAATGGATGGAATAAAGTAGTGATAATTTCAGGATCAAGCAAAGGAATAGGTAGGGGATTGGCAATTCATTATCTAGAAAACAACTTTAAAGTAATGATTAATTCAAGAAATTATAATGAACTAAAATCAACCTATCTTTTTCTCAAAAAAAAATTTAAATCTAAAATACTGATGGCATGTGGAGATATATCTAATAAGAATACTTTAAAAAAAATGCGAGAATTAATTTTAAAAAAATGGAAAAAAATTGACGTTTTAGTAGCAAATGCAGGAGAGATAAGTAAAAAAAGTGAAAACAATAATTGGTACATTAAAAAAAATTATTTAGTAACAAAGAGATTTGTCGATTTTTTTATCAAGGATATTGTTAAATCATCTGGCAATATAATTCTTATATCATCTGTTGTTTCACTTACAAAGACGCCCGCCCCAAAGGGTTTTATTGAGAGTAAACAAATGGTAAACAAATATGGTAAGTCCCTATCTCATAAATTAGCTAAGCATAATGTGAATGTTAATGTAATTGCACCAGGAAATATTTACTTTAAAAATGGAAACTGGTTCAACAAAATGAGAAAAGATCCAAAAAGAACAAAAAAATATATAAACAGTCAAGTTCCTATGAAAAAATTCGGAACTATTGAAGATATTTCTAATACATGTCTTTTTTTAACATCAAAGTTTTCAAGCTTTATTACTGGTCAAATAATAGCTGTAGATGGAGGTCAAATTTTAAAAAAATGATTAAAAACCTTTTTGATATAAAAAATAAAAATATAGTAATTTCAGGTGCTAACGGTTTTCTTGGAAAAAACTTATTTGAAACAATAATAGATTTGGGTGGAAATCCTATATCATTAGATTTAGATGATAAGAATATTCTTAAAAGTAAATTTAAAAAAAAAATATTAGCAAGAAAATTAACCTATAAAGTTGATATAACTAATGAAAGTCAAATTAAGTCCACTATCAGTCAAATTCACAAAAAGTTTAAAAAAATTGACGGTTTAGTTAATCTAGCTGCTTTAGCTATGCCACAAATGAAAAATGATAAAGGATATTTTGAAAGTTTTGAAAATTATAACAGTCATCATTGGAATAAATCTTTAAAAATAAATTTGAGCGGTACTTTTTTGGTAACACAAAATGTTATAAAAATTATGTCAAAAAATAAATCTGGTTCTATAATTAACATGAGTTCTGATGTTGCTGTAATATCTCCAGATCATTCGATTTATTTACCAGACACAAAAATAAATTATAAAGGTGTAAATTTTAATACACCTATACCTTATGTTGTTTCAAAAACTGCGATTTTGGGATTCACGAGATATTTAGCAACGCTTTATGCCAAAAAAAATATTAGAGTAAATTCAATTTCACCTTCAGGAGTTTTTAATAAACAACCTATTAAATTTGTAAAGAAACTCTCATCCAAAATACCTTTGGGCAGAATGGCAAAACCTCATGAAATTAACAATGCAATAATCTATTTATTATCAGATGCCTCAAGTTTCACTACAGGATCTAATATGATAATAGATGGTGGCAGAACAATAATTTAAAATAATTTTGAAAACGATTAAATTAAGACATATTGGAATAGTTGTAAAAGACATAAAAAAAAATATCAAAATTTTTAAAAGTCTATTTGGAATTAAATTAAAATCAAAGATTTCTTTACAATCAGGAAATTACATTTCTAATTTAGTAGGTTTTAAAAAAACAATCATGAAAACTTGTATTTTAAAAATAAGTGACAATAACCGAATTGAATTAATCGAATACGTAAATCCAAAAAGTTATAAAAAAAAAATTTCTCCCAATAATATTGGTGTTTCTCATTTTGCTATTACAATTAAATCTATGAAGACCTTTTTAAAAAAGTATAAAAAATTTAAAATTAAATTGTTGCATAAGCCAATTTTAAATGAAGATAAGTCTGCAGTTGTTGTTTATGCGATAATAAATAAAGAAATAATTTGTGAAGTCGTTCAAGTTATTAAAAAAAAAGCAACTTTTTCTGGAGGTAAATAGAATGAAAATTAAAGCATTAGTACAAGCAAGGATGGGATCAAAAAGATGTCCAGGGAAATGTATGGCAACTATTCAAGGGAAACCTTCAATAGAAATAGTTCTCAACAGACTCAAGAAAGCGAAGCAGATCTCCGAAATAATATTAATTACTTCAAATTTAAAAAGAGATTTAATACTTAAAAATTTTGCAAAAAAAAATAATTATAAATTTTTTTGTGGCAGTGAAAATGATCTAATTAAAAGATTTTTAGGCGCCCAACAAAAATATTGTAAAAATGACAAATATTTTTTAAGAGTCACGTCTGATAATATTTTTATTGATTGGAAAGAAGTTGATAAAATTATTAATTTTGGGCTTAGACATAAAGTTGACTTTTGTAGCCATGTAAACTCATTTATTGCAAAAAGAAATAATGATTTTTCCGGTGAATTTATTAAAATTGATGCTCTTAAAAAAGTAGATAAGCTCACGCATAGTCCATTTGACAGGGAGCATGTATATCCTTTTTTCTTTAACAATAAGCAAATGTTTAAAGTTAAAAGGCTTGAAGTTTCAAATAGTCTTAAGTCGTCTATTAAATTTGATCTTGATTATAAGAAAGATTTAAAATTTTTTCAATCTATTGGAAAAAAAATAGATAAAAATTTATTTCACTATCCTACTCATAAGATAATAAAATTTAGCGAGGGAATTAAAAATGTTTAATTTAAAAATTAGAAAAGTAAAAAAAATTTCAACAAAAAATAGAAAAATTAATGGATCTTTTCCAGAAAAAACTACAGTTAATTTAATAAAATCTTTAGCTAAAAATGAAAACTCAAACATAATTAAACAACATCCAATACTATGGTCTAAAGCTAAAAACTACTCAATTTTTGACAACAAGGGTAATAAGTGGATAGATTTTTCCTCTACAATTTTCGTGACTAATGGAGGGCATTCAAATGCAAACATAGTCCAAGCAATTAAAAAAAATGCATCAAAATTACTTCACGCTTATTCGTATGTTACAGATCAAAAATTAAAGTTCATTAAAAGTCTTATTAAATTTATACCTAATTATTTGAATGGAGTTACCTTGTTAAGTTCAGGCTCTGAAGCCAGCGAAAGAGCCATAAAAATATGTAGATTATATGGATTAAAAAAAAATAAAGAAAAAAAATATATTGTTTGTTTTAATGGTAATTATCACGGTAAAACAATGGGATCTGCTATGATCAGTGGAACTAAAGAAGATATTAAATGGATAGGATATAAAGATCCTAATATTATAAGATTAAACTTTCCATATCCTTGGATATTAAAAAAATTAGATATTTTGGGTAAAAAACGATTTTTAAATGATCTTAACTTAATAAAAAAGAAAATTAATACAAAAAAAATATGCGCTATTTTCTTAGAGTCGTACCAAGGATATGGCGCAATCTTTTATCCGAAAGATTATGTAAAAGCTCTATCAAAGTGGTGTAGAAAAAATAAAACTCTATTGGTCTTTGATGAAATTCAAGCAGGATTTGGTAGAACAGGAAAAGTTTTTGCGTATCAGCATTATGGTGTAAAACCAAATTTAGTTATTTGCGGTAAAGGAATTTCTGGAAGCCTGCCTTTATCTGCATTAGTTGGAGAAAGAAATCTATTAAATTTAGATAAAAATCATACATCAACCCATGGTGGAAATACTTTGTGCTGTGCAGCAGCCGAAGCTAATTTAAAAGAACTAAAAAGATTAAAATTAATTAACAGATCTAAAATTCTAGGAAAAATTTTATTTTCAGAAGTTAATAAATGGCAAAAGAAATTTAAAAATTTAATACCATATATAGACGGAAAAGGCTTAGTTTGTGGAGTGTTTTTCTCAAAATTTAATAATCCAGCTTTACTAGATGTTAAATTTGTTCATGATATTGTTGAAAAAAGTTTAGAAAGAGGAGTATTTAGCCTTGCAACATATAGAGGGACACTTAAAATTGCTCCACCATTAACAATATCTAAAAGCGCATTACTTGAAGGTTTAAACGTAATAGAAGAAGTTATAAATGAACTTTATAACAAAAAAAAATGAAAAATTTAACTAGACAATTAAACGACTCTATAAAAGCAAAAAAATCACTGATTAAAATTAAAAAAAAATTAGACTTAGCAATTTCAACTATTTACGAAAAAATTAAAAATGGAGGCAAAATAATGCTATGTGGTAATGGTGGCTCAGCTGCCGATGCACAGCATTTGGCGGCAGAATTTTTAGTAAAATTGAAAAAAAAAATTGATAGAAAACCGATACCAGCTATAACTTTAGCTCAAGATACTTCTACTCTTACTGCTTTTAGCAATGATTACAATTTTGATAAACAATTTGCTAGATGTTTGGAGGGTTTAGGAAACAGAAATGACGTACTAATCGTTATATCAACTTCTGGAAACTCAAAAAATATTTTAAATGTTTTAAAAATGTCAAAAAAAAAGAAAATATTTAGCATTGGTTTTTTTGGAAATAACGGAGGTAAAGCAAAGGTAATTTGTGATTTACCTTTAATTGTTAGTGGAAATTCTACTGCAAGAGTACAAGAGGCGCATATATTTTTGGGACATTATATTTTCGAATGTGTGGAAAATAAGCTTTTAAAGGAAAAAATTCTATAATTTAAAAATAATTTATGAATATCTTAGGTATTAATGATGGACACAATTCTAGCATAGCACTAATTAAAAATGGTAAAACAATTGCGATTCTAGAAGAAGAGAGATTTTCAAGAGTAAAAGCGGACTCCGGGTTTCCCAAACAATCACTAGATTATTCAAAAAAAAGATATCCTAAATTTATGAAATCAATAGACTATGTTGGTATTGCATCTAAAAAAATTGATTTTTACTCAATGGCAACTAAAAGATACCCAAAATTTAAAATAAAAGATTTTTTAATTGAAGATAAAGTTTTTTGGGAACCTTTTTTATCTCATAATAAAAAAATAGACCCAGTAAAAGCAATGAAAAACTATATTAATTTCAAATTATCCCATTATCCTTTAAAAAGATTGAAAGATAAAAATAACTATTTTGAAATAAATAAGATGAGATTGAAATTTACTGCGGAATATTTGCAGATTAATCCATCCAAAATAGAGTTTGTTGATCATCATACTTGTCATGCACATCATGGCTTCTACTCTTGTAAAAACAAAAAAAACGCACTTATTTTCACTATTGATGGTTATGGAGATGATACAAATGCTGCAGTCTTTATTGAAAAAGATAATAGATTAAATTGCTTATATAGAACAAACTTATTTAATATAGGACGTATTTATAGCTTAATAACATTGTACCTTGGCATGAAACCTGCTGAACATGAATATAAAGTCATGGGTTTGGCGCCTTATGCAAGAGAACACGATATTAAGCCGATATTGAAAATATTTAAAGAAACTTATTATATAAGTGGCCTAAAAATAAAAATAAAAAAAAAAATAAAAAATCATTATAAGTATTTTAAAAATAAATTTGAAGAATCAGGATTTAGGTTTGATGCTATTGCTGGAGCATTACAATTATATACAGAAGAACTACTAATCGAATGGATAAAAAATTGGACGAAATTTAAGCGAAAAACAAAAGTAATTTTAAGTGGTGGTGTAGCATTGAATATTAAAGCTTGCAAAAGAATTTCTGAATTAAAAAATATAAAACAGCTTGAAGTTCCAATGGGATCAGGTGATGAATCCCTTTCTCACGGTGCAGCTCAATTTGTTCACATGAAGAAAAATCCAAAAATAAAATTAAAAGAGATTTCTTCACCCTATATCGGAGCAGGATATAATAGAAAAGATGTTTTAGATTTTAAAAAAAATAAACATATCATAAGAAATTTTAAAATTACAGAAGGAGTAAACGTTAAAAAGATAGCGAAACTTTTATCGAAAGGCAATATAATCGCCAACTTAAGAGGTAATTCTGAGTTTGGCCCTAGGGCACTTGGAAATAGAAGTTTACTAGCGGATCCTAGGGACACAAAAGTAGTAAAAATTTTAAATGACTCAATTAAGCATAGAGATTTTTGGATGCCGTTTACACCAAGCATCTTATTTGAGGAGAGAAAAAAATATTTTAATAATAAAAAAGAATTAAATGCCTCCTACATGACTTTAGCATTTGATAGCACAAATTTAGGTAAAAAAGATATTTCAGCTGCAATTCATGAAAGAGATTTGTCTTTAAGACCTCAGCTAGTGAAAAAAGAGCTTAATCCATTTTATCATTCATTAATCAAAGAATTTAAATTTATTACTGGTGTTGCTGCTCTATTGAATACGTCATTAAATTTTCATGGAAAACCAATAGTTTTAAAACCTCAGGATTTATTAAAAGAAGTAATTTTAAATAAGGCTGTTGAAATTAATTGTGTGCTTGTTGAAGACACATTATTTCAAAGAAAATAATCAAATAGGTGTTAAAAAAGTTTACTTTGTTCATTAAATGAACTAAAGTGTTCATATTTTGAACATGAAAAAAGATACAGAAGATCAATTTGAAGTTTTAAGAAAAATTAAAAATAAACCTGTTGCAACTCAGAGGGAACTTGCCAAAGAACTTGGTTTTAGTTTGGGAAAACTCAATTATTGTCTAAAAGCCCTTAAGCAAAAAGGCCTTATTAAAATTAATAATTTTAAAAAAAATCCAAATAAAATTAATTACGTTTACATATTAACCCCAAAAGGAATTGCTGAGAAAACTAAATTAACTATTAATTTCATGAAGCGAAAAATTAAGGAATATGAGGAATTAAAGTCCGAGATTAATAAAGATTAATACTTTATGCCAAAACTATTAAAATTATTTAATAAAGATCAGTTGAAATATTTTTACTTACTATTGGTTTTAATTTGTTTTGTTTCTGTTTTGGAGATGGCTAGTTTGGCAATTATTATTCCAATATTAAATTCTTTTTTAGAAATTGAAAATAGTCAAAATGAAATTAGTCTATCTTGGGTTACAGAGTTTCTAAACATCGACAGTTCATTAACTTTTTTTCTTTTTATTTTTCTATTCTTTTTCATAGTTAAAACATTTTTCTCAATTTTCGTCTCTTGGAAATATCATAATTTCATATTTGATTTTATAAAAAATTTATCTTTTAATCTTTATTCAAAATATCTATCTCAAAGTTTTCAATTATATTCAAAAAAAAATACCTCTGAATTATTAAGAAATGCACTTAAGGAAATTGACTTATTTTATTTGTATTTACAGTCATTTATACAAATAATATTGGAGTCGATAATTCTTATCGGTATCTCAATTTTTTTAATTTATATTTTGACAATACCTACTTTAGTTATAATTGGGTTATCTTCTTGTTTGAGTCTCACCTATTACTTTTTCGTTAAGAATAAAATTTCATCATGGGGTAGAAATAGACAAGTTATTGAAGAGGATAGAATCAGATACATGCAAGAAGGTTTTAGTAGTATTAAAGAAATAAATTTTTTTAATAGAAATAATTTTTTTTTAAATCGTTTTAAAGAGAAAAATGACAAATTTTATAAAATTTACATTAATTTTAATTTCTTAAATACTTTACCGAGATATATTTTTGAATTGTTTATAATAATTCTTATTGCCCTAATTTTTTTATTTTTAATGAGCTATGATAAGGAAAATGATGAAATAATAAAAATCCTTGCTTTATTTTTTGCAGCTAGTTTTAGGATTATTCCCTCTGTTTATAGGATATTTTCAGGTTTACAGCATTTAAAATATTCTCATGCTTCAATTCACGTTTTATATCATGATTTATTAAATTTAGAAACTAGAGCATCAAATAATTACAAATCTAAAATAGTCTTTAAAGATAAAATAAATTTTAAAATTGATAATTTTATCTATGATTATGACTCATCATTTAAAATCAAAAATATAAAAATAGATATTTTTAAAAATGAAAAAATTGGTTTTATTGGAAAAAGTGGTTCAGGCAAAAGTACTATATTAGATATTTTTTCTAATGTAATAGATAGTTGCAAAAATTCTGAAATTATTGTTGATGGAGTTAAGCTAAAAAATAAATCTCAGTTACGGGATTGGCAAAAACTAATAGGGCTAATACCGCAAAATATATCTATTTTAAATGTTTCTTTAAAAGATAATATTCTATTTGGTTTAAGCGACAAAAATATAAGCGATGATCAAATTATTGAAACAATCAAAGTTTGTAATTTAACTAATTTGCTCAGCAGGCTTCCACAAGGTATACACGAAGAGATTAATGAAAAAGGTTCTAACTTATCAGGGGGTGAAATCCAAAGAATTGGAATAGCTAGAGCATTAATTTTTAATCCTGAAATTTTAATATTTGATGAAGCTACTAGTGCATTGGATACTTTTACTGAAAATGAGATATTAAGAGATATCAATAGCCTTCCAAATAAAACAGTTTTAATGATTTCTCATAGAATGAATACGTTAAAAAATTGTGACAGAGTATTTTTAATTGATAAAGGAGAAATAAGAGATCATGGGTCTTATACAAAGTTTAATCAGAATTTGTGAAGTTTTGAAAATGAAAATAAAAAAAAAAATTACTTTAATAACCACACCCATACCAGCGCTTTTACCTAAGCATAAAACAGAACTATTGCTTCTAGGACCTTGGTTTAAAATTAATTTGAGTGAAGGTAATTTAAATAAATATAAATACAAAATTATAGAACATCCTTGGAAAAGCTATAACCTACGGCTTATAGATTTTAAATATATAAAAAGAAACTATTTAAAATTATGCAGTAAACTCTCAGAATATCTTAACAGGATACATAATAAAAAATACTCTGAAAAATACTGGGAGCAAATTATTGGAGTTTGGTTATACAATTTTTTGATATCAGTTTATGAAAAGTATAAAATTGTAAAAAAAATTGATAACTCGAAAAAGATTAAAATCATCAAAATTTATAAAAATAACAATTTTATTGGCGTAAACTCAAAAGTATCAAGAAATTTTTATCATTCTCATTATTGGGACAACCATATTCTTACTTACTTAATTGAAAAATTAAAAAAGAAAATACAGGTAAAAATTGTTAAAGATAAAAGTATTACAAAAAATATGGCAATTTTAAAAAAAAGAGAAGTTCCAACTTCTTATGTAGATCTGATAAAGAAATACTCAACGAAGATAGGGTTTAACAGAACAAATAAAAAAGAAATTTTTTTAATTAATACTTTTCTAGGATTATTTAACGAACTTAAACTGCAGTTATCAATAAATAAATCTCCGAAAGTGAATATAAGTCATAACGATTTATATAAATATAATTCAAGTCCAAATTTTAATTTGAGAAATAAGATTTTTGATTACAAAAAAAATGATGATGAATTTATGCTCCTACTTAAACAATTACTTATTAAAAACATACCTTTAGCATATTTAGAAGAATATAATAATATTAATGAATTTAATAAAAGATTATCATGGAATAAAAATCCAAAAAAAATATTTACCGCAGCTAGCAATATTTATGACGACTTATTTAAGATATGGCTCGCTAACCAAAAAGAAAAAGGTTGTCGATTTTTTTATGGGCAACATGGTTCACAGTTTATAAGTAACTTTAGTACATTCGATCATTACCTAACTAGGACCTCAGATAAAATTCTTACTTGGGGAAAAAAATATAAAAAAAATAAAATATTTTTACCATTCTTTAATTTTAAAACTGCTAACAATAAATTTATTAGCCGAATAAAAAAAAATATAATTTTAATACAAGAAATGCCACCTGTATATACAAATGATATGTGGTCAGGATTAAGTATTTATGATTATGAGGATTATCTTAGTTTACAAAATAAATTTTTAAAACTACTTAATAAATATCATTACGAAAAAACAATAGTTAGATTTGGTTCTAGTGAAGGTAAAAACTCAACAAATAATTGTTTGAAATATGAAAAAAAAAGATGGTTTTCAATGCATCCCGAGCTTAAATTTGAAACAAGAAATCAAAGGATCAACAAAACACTTGAAAAATCATACTTAACGTTATTAACAACAGTAAATGCAACAACGTTACTTGAATGTTTGAGTTCAAATATTCCATTTTTGGTTCTCTCTTTAAAGTATGAAAGAATTTTATCAAAAGAGACAATTAAAGACTTTAAGATTCTAGAGAAAAAAAATATACTTTTTTCAAATCCAAAAAAACTTGCTAAATTTATAAACAATTTTACAACAAAAGATGATGTAGATAATTGGTGGTTTTCAAAACAAAATCAGACTTTAATTAAGAATTTTCAAAAAAAATATGCTGATAATAGTTTAAATCCTATAAAAGATTTTAAAAAAAGATTAATTTTAAATGAAAAAAATAAAAAATTATAATTATCTTCAGATTAGAAAGATAAATTATAAAGACAGAATTAAAAGTAGCAAAAAATTTGATCCGCCTATTGATATAAATAATTGGATGACGAACCCCTACACATGGTTTAAATCAATTTTTTATATAGAAATTTCATCAATTATTGTATTTGTTTCACATCATCTAAAAATTTCTCCAAATTTTTTAACTGGTATTTATATTTTACTTGGTTTAGTTGGAGGACTTTTTCTTAGCATTAATAATAATTCTATAATTGTCATAGGTTTAATAATATTTTTTTCGCGAGGATCTTTTGATTGGTCAGATGGGGTTCTAGCCAGGTTAACTGGTCAAACTTCAAATCTAGGAAATCTATTGGATAACTGGGGAGCTAAAGTAGGATCAATCAGTTTTACAATAGGTTTTGGATTTTATTTACATAATATTCATAATGAATTTTTAATAGTTTATTTGATATTATTTATTATATTTCTAAAATTAATTGATTTAAGAGACTACTCTTATCATTTAGCGACTTTTGAATTAATTAAGATTAAAAATAAAAAAAAATACTTAGAAAAAATTAATTTAAAAAGGTCTAAACTTTTTAGAAAAAAAGGATTTAATTTTTATATATTTTTTAAAAATATTTTTCTTAATTTTGTTGATGAAAGGTCGCGAACAATAGATTTAATTCTAGGGCTAATATATTTAGATATATTTTATTTCAACATCTATATCTTAAAATATATATTTTATTACATGGCATTTAAAACTTTAATTGTTTTTCTAGCCGGAATATATGCAGTAATTTTTAAAAATTATGTTTTTAGAGAAAATAATAAAATTTTAAACAAATGAAAGAAATCGATAAAAATTTAGAAACTGCAACCAAGATACTAAATGACAACCAAATTTTTTATTGGGTAGGTCATGGAAGTCTATTAGGCATTAAAAGAGACAATAAATTAATAGAGTGGGATCACGACATTGACCTATGTGTTTGGGACAAAGATAATAAACGAGAGAGTGTAATTCAAGTTTTAGAAAAAGATGGTTTCAAATACAGATCAGATCTTGGATTTGGTAAAAAATTTGATCAAATGTCTTTTGAAAAACTTGGAGGAAGGAGAGTTGATATAAATTTTTATGTGCAAGGTGAAACTGAAAATGGTGAAAAAATAGCATTTATAAAATGGGGTTATGTTGATAATTTTTTTATGAAAATTTTAAACGCAATTTCAAACTCACGAGACTATAAATCAAGATTTAGTTTTGTGATTAATAATTTAAATTTTTTGCAACCACTAGCCTTAAAAGTTAAAAAATTATTAATTAAAAAGAATATTTTTTATAAATTTGCAGGATATCAACAACCATTAAGTCTCTTAAATGATTTCAAGATCTTAGATTTTCATGGCATTAAAATAAATGTTCCATCAAATTCTGAGCAATATTTAGAATATATTTATGGTTCAAATTGGCGTACACCAATTAAAAAGTTTAATTGGTGGGAAACTAAAAATTTAAGGAATGATTAAAAATGAGTTATAAAAAAATAGAAAAATATTGGAACTCATTTTATAAAAAAAAGAGTCTAGTCAACAAACCAACTAAATTTTCTTACTTTTGTATTGGATTTTTAAAAGGTTATAAGAATATTCTTTTTGACTCAGGTTGTGGCAACGGAAGAGATACTGTTTTTTTTAACAAAAAAGGAATTAATACTTTCGGATTAGATATTTCCTCAAAAGCAATTATTAACAATAAAAGAAAAAATAAGTCTTTAAGAAATAATTTCAAAAGAAAAAATTTTTGCAAATTCTTTAAAAAAAAACAATTAAAAAAGTTTTCCGTTTATTCAAGATTCACACTTCATAGCATAAATCATAAAGAAGAAATTCAATGGATTAAAAATCTTAAAAATCAAAGGAATTTAGAATATTTATTTATTGAAACAAGAACTATTGATGATGAGTTGTTTGGAATAGGAAAAAAAGTAGGAAGAAATGAATATTTTTCAGACCACTATAGAAGATTTATCGTACCTTCAGAACTAAAGAAAAGATTAAAAAATAAATTTAAAATAGTTTATTTTAAACAATCAAGAACTTTTGCTAAATTTAAAAGATTTAAGCCTAACGTTTTAAGAGTAATAGCTAAACGAAAGTAATACGAATGAAAGCAATAATATTATGTGGAGGTTTTGGAACAAGGTTTTTGGAAAAAACGAAAACAATTCCTAAACCAATGATACAAATAGGTAAATTTCCTATTTTGTTTCATATCATGAAAGTCTATGAAAGAAACGGGATAAATGATTTTATCCTTGCTCTTGGGTACAAAGGTAAAATAATAGAAAATTTTTTTAATTTGAAAAATTTAAATAAATTAAACAGGGCTTACTATAAATATCTCAATCTAAAACCAAAAAAATTAAACTGGAATATAACTTTTAATTACTCTGGCCTCAAGACTATGACAGGCGGCAGGCTTTTAAAGTTAAAATATTTATTAAAGGATGAAAAATTTTTTTTACTTACTTACGGCGATGGGTTGGCAAACGTGGATATTAAAAAATTGATCAAATTTCATAAAAATAATCAAACAGTTGGAACAGTGACCGCAGTTATTCCGTCTGCACGATTTGGAGCTCTTAACATCAAAGGTAAAAAAGTGAAAACTTTTTCAGAAAAACCTCAATCTGGAGAGGGTTGGATCAATGGTGGTTTTTTTTGTTTTAACAATCAAATATTTAAATATCTAAAAAATGATAAAACTGTTTTAGAAGAAAAACCACTTGAAAGTTTAGCAAAAAATAAAAGTTTATTTGCTTTTAAACATTTTAAATATTGGCAATGCATGGATACTAGAAGAGATTATGATTTATTACAAAAACAATGGAAAACAAAAAAAATTTTATGGCTCAAATAAAAAATATATATAAATTCTTAAGAAGAAAAAAAATTCTTATTACTGGGCATTCTGGCTTTAAGGGAAGTTGGTTAGCTCTATGGTTAATAAAAATTGGTTGTAATGTGGTGGGGATATCTAAAATCGATAGGAAAAAAAAGTCAAATTTTTATAACTTTAAATTCCAACAAAAAATGAAAAATTATTTTTTTAATATTCAAGATTATAAGAAATTAAAAAGAATTTTATTAAAAGAGAAACCCGATATTATTTTCCATTTGGCGGCTCAAGCAATAGTGTCAGAATCGTATAATAAACCAATTGATACAATTCAATCAAATACTTTAGGCTCATTAAATGTGTTGCATGGAGCATCATTTTTAAAAAAAAAATGCATCTGCGTTATGATAACAAGTGATAAATGTTATTATAATCTTGAAAAAAATAACGGCTATAGAGAAGAAAGTCGCCTCGGAGGAAAAGACATGTATAGCGGCTCAAAAGCAGCAGCAGAAATATTAATTAATTCTTATTTTCATTCTTTTGACAAAAAAAATAAACTTTTGTTTTGCACAGCAAGAGCTGGTAATGTTATTGGAGGCGGGGATTGGTCAATGGACCGGCTGGTACCAGATATAATGAAAGCTCGACAAAGTAAAAGAAGTGTAGTTATTAAAAATTCTCAATCGATCAGACCTTGGCAGCATGTATTTGAGCCTTTATATGGTTATTTAAAAGCAGCATATTATTTAAGTTTAAATAAAGGATTGAATGGGGAGTCATTCAACTTTGGACCTAATTCAAAAAAATCTTATAAAGTTGTTGAGCTTTTAAAAAATTTAAACAATAAAGATTCTAAATTTGTAATTAAAAAAAAGAAAAATAGTTTCAAGGAAACTAAGATCTTGAAACTAAATAGCAAAAAAGCATTTAAAAAACTTAAATGGAGAACAAGATTAAGTTTTAAAGAAACATCAATTTTAATAAATGGATGGTATAATAATTTTTTTTCAAAACATTCGAATATTTACGACTATTCGATTAATCAAATAAATTTTTATGAAAAAAAAATTAAATGATATGAAAACTATTATTTTAAAAAAAATTAAACAAAAAAAAGGAAATATAGTTAAAATTATTAAAAAAGATGACACTTTTTTTTATTCCTTTGGAGAGCTTTATGTATCTGAAATTAAGCCACATCAAACTAAAGCTTGGAGATACCATAAAAGATCAACACAAAATATCTTTCTTCTTGAGGGGAGATGTAAAATTGTTTGCCAATTAAAAAAAAGATTTGTTGAAACGCAATTATCAGAAAATTCACCAAAACTCATAATTATTCCAAAAAAATGTTGGTATGGTTTTAAAAATAAAAGCAGAAAAAAGGTTAAATTACTAAATCTTTGTGATCGAAAGTTTTCTGAGAATGAGATTTTAAGAAAAGAAATAAAAGAAATAAAATATAATTGGCAATGAAAAAAAGAATAATAAGACTTTCTAAATCTTGTTTAACAACAAAAGAAAAAAGCCTTGTAAATAAGGTTTTAGACAAAGAATTTCTTGGCATGGGCCCAGAAGTAAAAAATTTTGAAAATGAACTTAAAGATTTCTTTAAAAGAGATGTTGTATGTTTCAATTCAGGAACTGCAGCTTTACAAGTGGCGCTTCAATCAGTTGGTATTAAACCAAATGATGAAGTTTTAGTTCCTTGCATAACGTATGTAGCTTCATTCCAAGCTATTTCCGCTACTGGAGCTAAACCAATAATGTGTGACATTGATGAAAACACGCTTCAAATTTGTCTTAAATCTATAAAAAAGAATATTACAAAAAAAACAAAAGTTATTATGCCAGTTCATTATTCAGGATCTGTAGGAAAACTTAAGGAAATAAATACTCTAGCAAAGAAAAGAAACTTGAGAATTATAGAGGATGCAGCCCACGCATTTGGAACGAAATTTAAAAATAAACGTATTGGTAGTTTTGGAGACATAACTTGTTTCAGTTTTGATGGTATAAAAAATATAACATCCGGAGAGGGAGGATGCCTTGTTACCAATGACAAAAAAGTGATAAATTTAGCAAAAGATATAAGATTGCTTGGAGTATCCAATGAATCAAATAAAAGATACTTAGGCCATAGAAGCTGGATTAATGATGTAAAAATTCAAGGGTGGAGATACCATATGAGTGACATTAATGCAGCAATTGGAAGAGCACAGTTAAAAAAATTCAATTTTTTTTCAAAGCGCAGAAAAGAATTGTGCAAATTTTACGATAAGCAATTTTTGAATAAAACTAAGATAATTACTTTTAAAAGAAATTTTAATGAGGAAGTACCACACATTTACGTTATAAGAATTTTAAATTTAAAAAAAAGGGAAGTACTAAGAAAAAAATTACAAAAACTTGGAATTCAAACCGGTATACATTATATTCCTGGATATAAATTTACGAAATACAAAAAAAATAAAAAGTTTTTCAAGAATACTGAAAAAATATATAAAGAAATTTTGACTCTTCCTCTTCATCCAGATCTGAGTAAAAAAGATATTAAGTTTGTTTGTCAGAAACTAAATTTAGTTCTAAAAACTAATTTAAAAAAAATAAAATGAACAGACCGCTAGTTTCTGTTATAGTAAATTGTTTTAATGGAGAACGATATTTAAAAGAATGTATTCAAAGTATTATTAATCAAACCTACACAAATTTTGAAATAATTTTTTGGAATAATAATTCTACAGACAAAAGCCAAAAAATTGTATCAGAATTTTCAGATAAAAGAATAAAAGTTTTTAAAACTAACGTAAAACAGAGTCTTGGCGAATCAAGAAATAAAGCAATAGAAAAAAGTTCGGGAGAATTAATTACATTTCTAGATGTCGACGATTGGTATTTATCAGAAAAACTTGATTTACAAGTTAAGATATTTGAGAAAAATCAAGATGTAGGTTTAGTTTTTACGAATTATTATAATTATTATGAACACAATAAAAGTAAAAAAATTTCTAACTGCAAAATTTTTAACAATAATATTTCTCAACATTTATTAGATAATTACAATGTTGGCATTTTAACAGTTATGGTAAAAAGAAACTTACTTTTAAAAAATCAGTTTGATTTAAAATTTAATTTTATTGAAGATTTTGATTTAATATTTAGGTTAAGCTTTCAAACAAAATTTCATTTTATAACAATACCTACGTCTTATTACAGACTTCATGAAAAAAATTTATCAAAAGTAAAATTAGAAATATTTATTGAAGAGTTTAAAAAATGGATAAATTTAAATAATAATAAATTTAAAAATATATTAAGCTTTAAAAGCTTAGAAACAAGAGTAGAATTAATGGAAATTAAAAATGATATTTTAAAAGGAAAAAAGTTAAAAGCTCTATCTAAAATGATTAATTTAAATCTTTATAAGAATTATTCTACGAGATTAAAGCTATTTTTAACTTTATTTTTACCAACATTTTTATTAAAAAAATATTAAAACAAATGATTTTAAAGGGCGTGTAGTTCAGTGGTAGAACGCTACGTTGACATCGTAGAGGTCATAAGTTCAATTCTTATCACGCCCACCA
>MDTB01242716.1_pt1 | contig 25141 bp, 11 predicted proteins | sample 811161 | NCBI WGS metagenome assembly MDTB01 (sample SAMN05326650, study PRJNA326480) | marine metagenome | isolation source: seawater | place: Mediterranean Sea | collected 2009
AAGGACGACGGCCAAAAGGGAAGAGAATCATCAGAAACTGTAAACCCTGGTCTTGGTTATGGCAAGCTTTCCGGATCTATTGACGAATTTAGATATTGGAAGGGCCAAAGATCATCAAAAGATATTGGTCGCCACTGGTTCACACAAGTTCATGGGGGAACAAACACAGATGATGCCAATACTGATTTGGGAGTCTACTACAAGTTTAATGAAGGCAAAACCTTAACAAGTAGCATTGATAGTATTGTATTAGACTATTCTGGAAGGGTTACAAACGGTAGCTGGATAGGATATACAGATGTAGCCAGAAAATTGAAATCTGCAATTATACAATCATCAGCATCCTTAACAGAGTTTGCAGACCCCATCATTCATTTAGAGAATCCAAAAGTAAATAAGTATATCGACGATACAAAGATACTAGGCAGGAATCATGATATCAATAGCAACTCTTGCATTTACTATTCCTTCCCAGGTTGGATAGTTGAAGAAGAACAAGAGGCAGGAGAATTAAGAAGACTATCTCAAATTATTGGTAGTTATTTTGATCACCTTTTTCATCAAATAGAGGCGCTATCAAAGATAAAGCATATTAAAGAAGAAGACTATGAAAACAAACCAAACCCTTTTATGCAAAGAGTTTTGGAGTCTGTAGGATTTGAAGCACCAGAGATATTTATAGATGCTGATGTTCTAGCTTCTTTGGCAGCAAGAGATGAAGATAGAGAATACGAGCAAAGATTAGAAGATGTAAAGAATCTTATTTATAGAAACATTTACAATAACCTTGTAAACATCTATAAGTCAAAGGGTACAGAAAAAGCATTTAGGAATTTGCTTAGATGTTATGGAATCGATGAAGAGCTAATAAAAATCAACACTTACTCTGACGGCCTTGACTACCCAGTAGATCAAGACTACAGAGAGGATAGTTTTAAGTCAAGGTGCATCAATTTTAATAGGCCTCAAAATTTTAGTGCAACTGTATATCAATACAGCTCTAGCTTTGGAAGGCAAAATAAATCTAGTGAATTCCCAGTCGCAGGATTTATAACTGGTGCTCATGCTCATGACCCTAGTGTTGGTCTCTCATTTACAACAGAGGCAGAAATTGTATTTCCATTTAGGCACAAAAGGGGATCAAAGCTACATTTTGATACTCCAATATCTGCTTCTCTTTTCGGAGCCCACACGGTACCCGATAGTGTTGGCGAAACACATGATCTTACTTGGAGGGCTGCAGCAAAAGATTTTGCAAACTTTGAAGTTTATGCTGTCAAAAATAAGAGAGACTCAAGAAACGCAAAATTTGTTTTTAAATCAACATCAGGGATTATTTCACCAGTTGAGTCTGAATTGTTCTACGATGTGTATAGCGGTCAAAAATGGAACTTTGCAGTTCGAATTGCACCAGCAGGCAAGTATGGTAATACTATCTCTGGTTCTACAAACTCTTATGTTGCAGAACTATTTGGCGTAAAGGCAGAAGCATCTGAAATAAAAGATGAATTTTTACTAACAGCTTCACTGACAACGGCGCAAGGACAAAGGTTCCACCAATACTCAAAGAGATTGTTTATTGGTGCACATAGACAAAACTTTACTGGGTCAGCTCTTTGTCTGTCAGATGTTCAAGTTTCATCTATTAGACACTGGATGAGCTACTTAGATGATGAAACGATGAGGGCACATTCTAAAGATCCAAAGTCTTTTGGTGTCATGCATCCAATGAGAAACCCTTACGCTTTCCAGCAAAGTCTTGATAACCCAGTTCCATCTATAAATACCCTAGCTTTAAATTGGGAGTTTAATACTGTTACTGGATCAACAAAAGGTGGCCAATTAATTGTAGAGGACTTTTCATCTGGCTCTTTTAGGCACAAGAGAGATTATGGATGGATAGGTGATGTTATAGGAACAAACCACCCAGGTAGAGGAGACTTTTTTCCTTCTGAGACTACAGGTGCAATATCAACCGCATTTCTCCAAACGGCAAGACAACACTTGCCAGAGAACGTGCAAGGCTCAGATATGGTTCAAGTCTTAACAAACGATGATCGTACATTTACTAGAGAGTCTCGCCCTGTAAATTACTATTTCTCAATAGAAAAAAGCATGTATCAAACTATTTCGCAAGAAATGCTAGACATGTTTGCAACAATAAAAGACTTTAGCAATCTTGTCGGTGACCCTGTCAATAGATATAGACCAAACTATAAGTCTATGGAGAAATTGAGACAGCTGTTTTTTGAAAAGATTGACAACGTACCAAGTATTGAAAAGTATTTAGAATTTTATAAATGGGTTGATGCTTCAATCTCAATAGCAATGGATCAGCTTAAGCCTGCATCTGCTAATTTTTCTGAGGATGTTAGAAATATTATTGAGAGTCATGCACTTGAAAGAAACAAATATTGGACAAAGTTTCCAACTCTTGAAGGCAAAGCAAGAGAGCCAAGTTCTGACGGTCAAATATTATCTATAAATGAGTTAACATATAACTGGAGACTTGGTCACGCACCGTTAACCGCACACACAGGCATATACAAACCATCAGGAAGCTCAGAAGATGTAAACTGTCTGTGGTGGAGAGAGCGAGCAGAAAAAAATGATGCTCCACTTAGCGTGGGCGATTCCGCGATAGATAAAGATAGAAACACACTAAGAAGAGTAGCATACGCAGACATCTCAGGGTCTACTTATGCACTAAGAAGATTAACAAAGCCATATAGATTACAAGCAGAGTTAGAGCCAGTTTTACACGGTGGCTCCAACTACCATCTAAATAAAAAGAAAGATTTTTATCTTAGCACCACAAATCCCGGAGAGGAAAATTACATAAGAGTTAGTGGTTCAGATGTTGACTTTGGCCCTGATTGCGAAGATGTACACAACCCTAGATATGGTTCAGGATTAGGAACAACAGCAATTGAAAAAAGAAAAGCCAGAGCCTCTGCAGATATAGCTGGTACAAATTCAGATCATGATGTTGACGTTGTTGCGCCATTTAGTTTATATAGCAGTTCAATTGACGCACCAACAGATTACAAAGCAGAAATATATGAAAACTTTAAGAAGGGTGTAGATATAACAAATCTTCATTCTGATGCCTACGGTGATGATAGAGAAATACCAATACAATCTCCATTTACCGGGCACTGGGTTGGTGGACATTTTCACAGACATCAGCATTTAAACATAATGAGGCCTAAGATACCACAAGCAGATCCTGGGCTGTCAAATATTACAATGAGTCTAGATCACAAAGGTCGTCGCTTTGAAGCATTCCATATCACAATGTCTCAGGGCCAACTATATGTTACGTCTCCAAACTTGTTTAAGTTAAATCATGAACCGCCTGGTGGTTCTTTCCACGTATCACTAACATCTAGTACGCACAATAGGTCTAGAGTTCTTCGTGAGCCGCTAGCAAAGAGGCCAGTAAACATAAGAAATATAAAGACGACAGCTAGTTTATTTGCTAAGGATACAGTGCTAAATATTGGAAACTACAAGCATGATTATCAGATAGTTCAAGGAACTTCAACTGATATGAGTCCTGTCTTCCTAATAAGAACTGGATCTATTGAGCCAGTAGAAAACAAAAGTAATTCACCGTTCTTTGTTGAAATAGATGAAAGAAAAAAGTATGAGAGACCACCAAGAAAGCATGTCTTTGTAAACAGATTCTCTGCCCCTGGTGGCCCAGAAACAGCAGGCGATAGCTTAGGCGGCCCGGGCCTAGATGCAGCGACTAATCAATATTCCATCTACAATAGTCTAAATTACAGAAACTTGATGGCTAGATTAAACTTTGACAGCTGGTCAACTGATAGATCAGGCAAGTTTGGCTTAGCACACAATAGTTCAATAACAGCGTCATCACCGACAGCGTCTTATCATAAAGTGTATAGCAATCCTAGATATGTCGCAACAGCTAGTCAAGACGCAACAAGATCACCAGTAAGTTCTTCTGGAGAAGAGGTTAGGCCAAAGTATGACAATCAATTTGTGCAGCACCAAATACCTCAAAGTGATTTGGGTTACGCTTGGATTAGAAGTTCAACAATAGAAACAACAGCAAGTTACAACAGATTAGAATCTAAGTATACTTTTCCAAAGGCACAGTCTGATAATACTGTATTTAATACAAATCTCGCTAGTGCCGTTGACTTTGATTCTCCACGGTTTGTCACAGCTAGTGAGGTAGGATATGCAGTTGGCACCTTGAGTAGCAATGGTGTTGCATCTTATGTTTTGGCACCCAGGCCATGGGCCAAGGGAGAAAACAATGCACTTTTTGAAGGTTCATATGACAAGCATATACCAACAGACTTTGCAGGGCTAAATACAATAGTATATGAGCCAGTATCACAAAGCTCTAATACATTGGGCTTTCCAGAACTATCAATTGACCGCCGCGAAGGGGCGACTTTGCTTTCTCCATCAACTTTTGGAGATGTGAATTATCTTAATAGAGGGTGGTGGCCAACAACAGTTTCAGGAACAGTGGTTCGATCAGGAGACCAAGAAGACTGGGGACATGCAGCTAACGGTGTGGCACTAGTATTAAATGCGATACTATCAAATAGAAACGGACCATATGGCTATCCTTCTTGGAAACAGATGAGAGCTGGACAACACCCTGTAGCTAGAACGCTAAAAAAGGAAAATATCTTTAGTTTATCAGTAGAAAAAAATCTTGATGATGAATTTTCACCGTCTTTCTTTAGTAAGGGTAATTATTCTTGGCCAGAAAACATAGACCATTTAAGTGCTGAAACATCTAGAACGATTGAAAATCAAAAATATAGGTTTACAGAGTCTGCAGTAACATCTAAATACCACCCTCTTCGATCTGCTGGTCTTTTCGAAAAAATTGCAGGCGTTGCTAGTCCAATTCAAACAGTTCTAGAAGCTCGTGGAAATCCTAATGCCCACGTTGCTGTGAAGAAAAGTTCTTTTGGAAATAAGGCTACTTCATTCTCAAATGATGAATTAGTAAGATTTTTACAAATAGATGAAAAATCTAGACTAGACACTGTAGAAGATGCATTGATTAGCGCCCCAATCACCAGTATTTATTCTGAGACTATCTATCCAAAAGATTCTAATTCCTACTTAGCAAAAGTAAGAGGTAGGCAAAACTTTGTTGTTGACTGGTGGAGTCAAGAGAGAGAAGATAGAGATCAAATAGCCAGACCAAATTCTCAAGGCACATTTAAACTAAGAGACGAGGTTACAGGCTCATTAATCTCAGGCTCCGACCCTCGCCCGGGCTCTCTTGGCGGTACCTTATTAGCAAAGATCGTAGAAATAACAAGCAGTGTTTGGCCACTCGATGCACAAAAGAACTTTGGAACTGTCGCGGAAAGAAATTTTGCAGGCCACCCTGGATCAATGGGTGAAGGTGAGCTGTTATCATCATATAATTTATTTAGAAGCTCTAGTATTGGTATCGCCTCTATGCCAGTGCCGGCTGCAACTTACGCAAGAAAGTCTGAAGAAACTCCAATGACTTTGAAACTTAATTTTGAAAGCTCCGACAAGGGTGATTATTGGGGCCAGGCTGCTGATGGAGAAGATGTATCATTTAGAATAGGATTTCTTTCTCCGTCAGTGGGAGAAATAAGATTTACTTTTGTAGATAGCGAAACTAATGCTATAACACATAAAAATCTAGGTGAATTTATATATGTTCCAGTTCAGTTAACCGGAACATACAGTTCCCCATCAGCTATAGCCTCTGCATTTAAGGATGGAGTTAACAGCGATACAAATTGGAGTAACAAAAAACTAGGTAGAGTTACGGTTAATGGCCCAACCGCAACAATTCATTTTAATAATATTTGGGAAAATGCTAACTGGAGCACTACTTTTGGAGGCTACAGTAAATACTTTAGTAATCATTTAGACGGCCCTGATGGTGTTGGCGGCGTTGGTTTAGATGCTGATTCTCCTTTTTATATTGCAGGCATTGGTAAACACCTTAGCGCATCTGTAAGCAGAGATTCTTTTCAAGCAGGCGCTGCTAAATGGGAAGCTGGTGATATGACCGGTAGATACCCGTTTAACTACAAGGATTACAGTGATTATGCAGAGCAGATGAGATTGATAGGGAAAGACTATTCAATAGTGCCAGAATTTAGAATGAGTGATTTTGTCGGCAATTATGTTAATAGTCCGTCTCCTGATCCATTTTTTGAAGATGAGTGTAGCTTCCTAAGAATGACAGGAGCGATAGATGATTTTTATGAAAGCAGTCAACCAGACTTTTTCAAAGTTTACGGTCACAGCGATTTTATAAAGTTTTTTGAAGTGGTTGAACAAGAGCACGCGGCTCTTAACCTGCCAAAAACATCTTTAGCGCTACGATGCAAAGCCCTTAAAAAATTCCTTCCGTATGAAGGAGTTTACCCCGTACAAAGAAGTCTACAGCTAGCAACACTGTTCAGCCAGTCTTATGGACCAGAAACACAAAATACTGTAGAAACTTATGACTATGGGAATGGTGCATCTGGATCATCGCTAGGAAGTTGGAGGACTGCACTATCGCCGTTTTATTCGCCAGGAATTATGTATAATTCAATTAAGTCTGGAATAGCAGTTGACTATCCTCTTTTTGTTCCAAAAGCTGATAGGCCGTTTAATTTGTTCTGCACAACATTTCAGGGTAGCGGGTCCAATCGTGTAGACATTGGACATGCAGCAGATTGGGCAAAGTTTTTTAGTGGTAGCTTAAAGAGAGATCCAGTTGGTGGTATCAGTATAAATATGTGGATTCAACCTAGAGATCTTGCATCTATGGGCACAGGTAATGATGGTAGTGGTTGCTTGATAGCGTTTAACGATCACGCATCAATCTTTGAAGGTATTCGTCTTGAAAAAGTTGGTCATGAATTAAGATTCTTTATGGGTGCTGATAGTGGTATCTTTAGCGAATGGGAAACTTCAATAGCAGCTGAGGACGGCTTTGTGTCTGGTGGCACAAGATTTGAAGATGCAGGACCTAGAGGTCCTTCTGGACCATTTGCCGATATTGACGGAAATCCTAGGTGGGTTAATATTGGAGTAACAAAAGCCTTTAATCATTCTGCACCCAGATTCTATCTTAATGGACAAGAATTTACTGCAGTTTCAAACTCTGCAGGATCTAGCGAACCGATGCAAGATTTCCGAGCTACGATGGTCAAGCACACTTCTCACCAAGGCGCTGGAAACTGCAGCATAGGTAATCATAATTATGGCCAGTCTCAAGGCAACAATGTTCAAACTGCGCTTAATTGTGCGATAGATGAGGTAACGATATGGTCTGGTGAAATATCCAATAAGGCTATGAAAGCCTTAGCCGGTGGTGGAGTGCAAAACAGAGGCCCATGGCGTCCAGATACAGTAACGGAACAAAACGACAGAAAAAAGCTTGTTGGTTGGTTTAGAATGGGAGATGACTTTGGATACACATTAGATGGTATTTCTCCAGTCACAAACATGACTAATAGTTCATCTATGAGAAACCAAGCATTCCCGGTCTATGTGCCTGAAGCTGGAAACGACAGACGCACTGATGGCACTGGGTCAGCAGAATCAGGAGCTGAAGGAAAAGAGTTTGATTTAACTTCAATTACAAGAGCAAAGTTTCTTAATTTTGTAGATGTTGATGGCGGCGCTGTAACGCCATTCGATCAACAAGGTACAGGAATTACTATGGTCGGTCAGAACGGTACAATACAATATTTAACAGGAGCCTTCCAATACCCAGGATATATAACGGGCTCTTATTTTAACGAGACGTTAGACTATGGCATACCTAGAATTGGTTCTGCTAGTTGGGGTTACATAAGACAAAACACTTCAACAAAATCTAGCTTTCCAAACAGTCAATTTGCACATAGATCAAGTTCTTATTGGATGTCAGATAAAGGTCAGCATTTAGGAGTTGGCCAAGGTGGGTCCGGAGACGTAGTAAAGAATCAGTACAATGGAATACAGAGAGTTGAAAGAATTCCATTTGAAGCTATAGTTGACCCCGCAAGATTCTTGCTACCGAACTTAGAGGTAGAGGTAGACTCCCAAATTGAAGAAAGATTTGTATTTCATGAAATGGAGCCACACCCAAGCGCTAGTTTACAAGCGAATGTTTACGTAAGGCAACCTATAAATGTACCATCCTCAGAGTATAAAACTAGTGAACACATGTGGAAGTCTACTCCAGTTACCTCATCTGCGTTAACTTCTAGTTTTAATATAACTCAAATGAGAAAACAAATAGATACTGAATACTCAAAAGCTGCAAATAACTTTTTTGCAGAAAGTGTAAATTTCTTTTTAGCTGGTGGAGAAACAACAGTTATTTCGTCAGAGGACACACTGCAGCAGCCCGTGCGCCAAGGACAGACTTATAAGATGAAATTAAGATTGTTTAGAGTTCCTACAAAAGATTTTCCAATGTATAATAGAGCCGCAGCCTTCGGCATGGCCGTCGACGCCGGCCCTGGAATTCACAACATGGTAGATGGAGCCCCCACCAAGATGGTTGGTCATGGATATTCGCCATATACTCCTCCACACTATGATAGTTTTGGTGAGGTTGAATATACTTTTACGCCTGATATAGGAGTTGCATATGAAACTATAGAAGATGTTATAAACCAAATAAGCACTGATAATATTACTTCACCTACAATAAAGTACAACAGAGTTGTAACTTTGACAGGGTCTTTATCAGGATTAACAAACATACAAATAGCAGGAGTCACAGATTCTGACTTTGCAGGTACTTTAAGTGCAGCAACATCCTCATTAAATAAATCACACGCTATGCAATTATCAGCTAGTTTTACGGGTCTTGGATTGTCTGACGCAAACTTGATATCTGTTTTCGAAGAGGGCGGAAGAGATAGAGAAATTTTGAGAAAAGTTTGGACAATTCAAAGCAAGTGGGAGTCTCCAAACTTTGATTTTACAAAAGTAGTGTCCGCTGATCCAGAGCCAAAAGAGATAACGGCAGCAAAAGGAATGTGGCATCAGACAGGCTCTTTTGAAGAAGCGGTAACTTTTGTAGAGATTATTCCTGGCTCTCAAGTGGGCACTAATTCAGATCTTTCTTCCTTGTTAGGTATGCACTTTAAGAGAGGAGGAGTCAAACTTGACGACATCACAAGACTTCCAATAGGCCAACTGCCAGAAGAAAAGGTTATTAGAGAAGCAGTTATAGCAATACCCTTTATTCAAGATGAGGTTGGAAACAGAAATTTCTTCAGGCTTTCTAGAGGGGAAGTTTACAAGGCAGTTCAAAACTTAGGTTTTCCGGAATACAAGAGAGAATTTGTCGAAGAAGAAGAACTTAGAAGAACATCTGCTAGAGATAGATTTGCAGGAAGAAGAAATGAATTTCAAGTAAAACCTAGTGTGCAATCAATGGTTGCAAAAATGATGAGATATGTTATTCCACCAAAGATGAACTTCTTAAAGTATAACACTAGAGAAGCTCTTGTTGAGCCATTTGCAATGTATATTTTTGAATTTGAACACACCCTTTCAAAGAGAGACATAGCATACATGTGGCAAAACCTGCCACCAGACTTTGGCCTTGATACTTTTCATAACAACTCTAGTGACACTTTGAAAGCAGAGTCTATTGTTAGTCACGATCTTGGAAATGATCTAGATTTTCTTTCGGGACAGATAACAAAAGATGTAAGGTGGATGGTATTTAAGGTTAAGCAACGCGCAGAAACAAATTATTTTAAGAAAATGCAAAAGGATAGATTACCACTTAATCACCCAGACAAGGCATTATCTGTTGAAAATGATATATTTGAATACGGTTTCAACTGGCCCTATGATTATTTCTCAATGGTAGAGCTAATTAAACTTGATGCAGAAGTTGGTTTTTCTAGTTCTAATATGGCAGAAGACGAGATGAATACAATTAGGGAGATCACCGGAGTTGGAGAAAACACAAATACAGCTTCAGCTGCAACAGCAATAAGAAGCTTAATAACTTTAGATAATTCTCCGCCTGAAGAAAATACAAAAGACTGAGAGGTAAAAAGAAATGTCATTTTTTAATAAGAAAGAAGAAGTCTTAGAAATCCAACTAACTCAGTATGGCAAATATTTACTCTCAAAGGGAAAATTTAAACCTGTCTTTTATTCTTTTTCAGACGATGAAATATTGTATGATACAGCGTATGCTGAAAATAAGAACGAAGTAAAGCAAGAATCCTTTGAAAGAATTCAAGAGGATACAGTTAGACTTAGGCCGATTTATGATCACGAATCAGCTGAAGAGAGAGTTAAACGAAGAAATGAACAAATTGCAACAAACTTGATAGATAATCCTAGAACAGGATTATTAGAAAGAATTCAAGCAGATGGTCTGTATGGTTCAGACAACGTAGACGACAACTTTATGGTACCAGATAACAGAAGACTAGTAAGAAACTTATTGGGAACGTCAGAACTTGGTAACCAAAATGCCCCATCCTGGGTTGTTCAAAGCTTAAACGAGGAAAGATTTGAATCACCAATATTAGTTAGCTCTTCTTTTCCAAATATTGGACACCGTAGACCTCAAATAAACATAATTGTAGATCACAATGTTAATTCAGAGGACCTTAGAGCAGATGATTTTGTTGGTCTAGAGCAATTTTTTAGCCAAGACGGTACAGAAAATCAAATAGACTTTATTGATGGTGTAAGATTAAAGATAAAAGACTCAAGAATTGTTCTTGAATTTGAAGAAAAGAACGTTTCTTATGATAAAGAAAACTTTGAAATTGAATTTTTTAGTGTAGATCAAGAAAAGGAAATGGAGAACGGACAAGTAGTACAAGAAGAGCAATTGTCAAAACTTTTTATAGACGCGCCTGGAATAGAAAATCCGTTGAATGTCTCTACTTTCTTGGAAATACTTTATGACGATCAAATTGTTATTGATGAAGATTTTGATTTTGAAACTTACACAATAGAAGTTATGGAAGATGAGGATTTTTGTGATTAATGGCTAGGTTTAATTTACAAACAGGCGACCTGATAGGTCAATTTTTACCAGACGTAATTATTAAAAGAATAACAATAGAAGATTATCTAGATGATCATACATTTATTAATAAAAACAAACTATTTGTTGATCAAGGCGCAACCAATCTAGAAATAGATTTAGAAATAAAAGATGTTATGGACAAGGAGGTCGAAAGACTTGTAGCCCGTGCCGTTGACGAGGGGCTTAGAAGAGCAGTACCGGCAGTTTCAAGACCAGAGCGATCAGGAGAAGAATTAATAGACGCTGCTTTAAAGATAGGGGTCATTATATGTTCCGGTCAAGGGACTGATGAGGCCATTAAAAGGCTTTTACGCCAACAAGGTGGTAGGGGACTAAATTGGGGTGATAGATGGAAGGGATCAGTTTTAAATCCAAGAACAGGAGAGCCACTGCAAAATCCAAGCGTTGGCGAAGTTCTTAGGCTTATAAATGTTGGAGATTTTCAAGACGATCAACTTAATCTTCAGGGTACTGGTGGCACTGTTAAATTTTTAGAAGCACCAGCAAGATCGCTAAATAGCGAACAGTATACAGAAGCAGCGTATGAGCTTATGGGTGTTCGTGACATAAGTAATAATCTTTACTATGTTTTACCTCATACGTTTAAACAGCGATTCTCTCGCGGTGTAGGTGAGACAGTTTCTGTTTTTGCTTTTACATTTATGGATTTTTCAATTTTTGATATCGACTTGAGTGCTGAAGAGCGCGCTTTTTTAAATAATTTATATGGAACGGTTCGATATGTAAAAGTCTTAGAGGATGGAAAGGTAGTATCAACTTCAAGAATATTTCTTGACAACACAGGAACTCCATGGACCGGCCCATATCATCAAATGAGAGTTGGACGTTACGGTGAAGACTCAGCACAAATGGTATCAATGAGTGGAAGATTCATGAAAGGCAGGTTTCATGATTCTGATAAAACAGATGCATCTCAATACTTAACACCAATAATGGTGCCAAACTACAAAGTTCAAGATTTCAGATCTTTTTCTCGCGCAGAGCAAGATTCGTACTTACCAGCAACCATGCCATCATTTCTAAGAAAAGATTTAGAAACAGAGTTCTTGCAAGAAAGAAGAACAAATCAATTTAATAGTCGACTTGATTTGATGCAAGATCCAGATTTAGGTCATATATTCATGGAATTTACAATAGATCAAGAGTATATACTAGAAAATTACTCAAAATTTTCTAACTTGTATAAAAACTTGAAAGGCGACACAAGATACTCTTCAAATATAGAACGATATAAATTGCTATTGCCAAGAAATACATTTAGGCTTGTTACTGCGAAAGTTAAAAGAAGAAGGGTTACAAGAAGAAATATCGGGATTAACAGGTTGGGAATGCCAGCTCCAGATGTTTTTGATAAAGAAGAACCAGATTTTATTGTAGGTATAACAGGGGAACCCCACCCAGATGCAGAGTCACGAGAAAGGGGAATGGATTACAACGCAACTGATCTTTTAATCTCAGCAGTCACATCAAACGGTGAAGTTTTAGATGATAGTTTTGAAAACATACAGGCAACAGCAGTCACTAGAGATATGGCTGATTTTTTACGTGGTAGAGGTGATGGCTCTGTACCAGTTGATAGTGGTCTACCCTTCCCTTTTTATAGAAAAATACTCGCAATAGATAAGTCTTTGACAAATATATATGACGGAAGATATCAGTATGGAATAGAATTGATCTATGAAGATCCAATTGAAAAACTTTTAAAAGAAATACTGGTCTCATTGAAAGAAGCTCGACAGCAACTGCAAGAGTATTATAACGAAAGCACAATTCCTGTTTTTTCTACACAATTTAAAATGAATGTAAGAGAAGAGTATGACCCTGCGGTGCATGGAGAATTACCTGATGAAATTCAAGAGTTTAATGAGCGTTTCGGCTTAGATGCAGAAACAGTAGTTTTTGGCTCGCAGATACCAAGAGAAAGAGGCAGTTATAATGTGGTTAGAAAAACTTTTGAAAGCAGCTTCATTGAACGAGCAAAAGAAAAATATAATTTTGAACTAATTGCTAATGCTTATGTTTCTGCTTTCAACCTAGTAATAGCTGACTCATCTTTTAGAATAGGTAACCTTCCGGAATCCTTAAGAAATGATATGGGAGATGAAACAACAGATATAGGCCCGGGCAGTATTAGAAGATTAATCCAACCAGAAGGCTCTAGGCCAGAACAAATTTTGTCTGTTCTAAATGCTTACATATCATTAGAAGAGTTACTAGAAGACTTAGTAGACATAGATTTAATAAAAGATGCATCAAACGTTCAACTAACACCAGGCGAAGCAGGATCTAGAGGCAGAGCACCTCATCTTATAAGAGTAGAGAGGTGGTTTTCGGGCGCGCATAATTACGTAAACACTAGAGATAAGCTAGAATTAAACATGAGATTTTTACCTCCAGAACAAAGCCCCGCTCCACCGCCAGAGCCAGATCCCGAGCCAGACGCAGTTGATCCGTTGGATGGTTACTTATCTATAGTTGAATCAGAATCTAAAGATGGCGTAATACGTAGGTTGAGATTAAGAACACAAGATCATTATAGATTCTTAGATCCAAACCCACAACAAAGAAACCTTGTAGAAATTCAGTTGGACATACATATTAGGGCAATTGAAGCTGCGGGTGATGACCGAGAAGTAGCTACTTTGTTTAAGCAGTACGTTGATTTGTTAAGACGATTAGGAAGAAATTACTAGATTAAAGTATGGTACTATTTATAAAAAAGGAAGTTTTTTAATGGCAGGCGTATTTGTATATTCTCCAGATCAGATAAGATCAAGATATCAAGAAGAAATTGATAAATTTAACATTGACTTAAAAACTGGAATTTACAATAATGATTTAGTAGCACTAACTTTTCAACAGGCTTTTCTTGGGGTCTTTGGAAGCATAGCTGTTGTTTATTCTAAAGAATTAAATCAAATAATAGTAACACACAACGGAAAACAAATTAGAGGCCCAGAGGCCATAAACTTATTAAACAACATTGTAAGAAGTTCAAAATCTTCAAAAGAATCAGCAATGAAGTCTCAAGTTGATTCAAGCACACCAGCCGAATCAGAACTAAAATTAGAATCTAAATCAAAATCGGAATCACACGCAGGTGTAAATTTTGGAGGTTCTGCAAAAGGCGCCGCCGCAAACGCTTCCAGCGCTTTTAAAACTAAAGATAGTGAAGATCAAATAAGGGCAGCATCAACGTCGGTGCAGTCAAAACAAGTTGCCAGTAAAGGACAAACAATAGAGGTTATCAACTCCTCTAACTCTCCAGCAACGTTTAAATCTTCAGAACAATCTGCAGAGTCTCTTGCTCAGTCAGACCACTTTGTTGATTCGATAAGATTATTGTGTGAACAATTTGCATCAGAACCAGTATCTGAAATAGAGTATATTGAGAGTTTAGCTCCAGAGGCTCCACCAGAAGATCAAAGCTCTGCAGTAGTTCAAGAAATTAATAAATCTACAAAATCAACCGAGAATACTAGTGGTGTAGATATATCCACTTCTAAAGTTACTGAAGAAGTACAAAAAAGATCACAGACAGCAACAAGCAGAGAGACAGATTCTTCAGAACTAGAGCGACCAATACCTGCTCAGATTAGAAAAATATCTTTAGGCCAACCCGGCTTTGGAGTTGCTGGTGAAGACATATCCATAGCTATCTTTGGAACAATGCATGTAGTTAAAAGATTATCAGGATACAAAGCAGACTCAAGAGGAGTTATTAAATTAGACTCTCCAGTGTTTGAAGAAATAACAGTTAAGGAAATAATGGTTGGCTTGGAGGAGGGGGTTTACGTTGCGGAACATTATGAAGATTCAAACTTAGGAATATCTCCAGGCGTTAAAGGCCAGCCGACTGAACCTATTTTCTTTAGAATTCAAAAACCCAGGGCTGCTGTATCGCAAGACAAGCAACAAGTAAAGGTAGGATCACGGAAGAGCGATATAGATGAGATGGAGAAAAAAGCAGAACAAGAAGCTGCCAAGGCTGCTCAAAAGGCTGAAGAATCTGCAAAGGCTGCATCTTCGAGCCGAAAAGAAAATGATGAAGCTCAGCGCGCTCGAGTTGCCGAACAAAGAAAGAAAGAAAAAGATGGCAAAACAAAGATACCAGAAAATATAAAGAAATACCTAAACCAAAAAATAGAATCTGGTCTGCCACCAGAAGAGCAAGCACAAGTAGTGAAGCAGGTAGAAAGAATGAGAAGTATAGGAGTTAGTGTCGAAAGAATTGTTAGATTTGTTGAGGATCATATTAAAGGTAGGGACGCACGAAACAGAAGAGAAGCTGAAAAAGAAAGAAGCAAAGGCAAAGACAATAAGAAAGGTCAAAGTTCCCAAGGCAAGAAATCTAGCAATGGTGCTTCTGGTGGGAAAGGCGGCGGTGGCAAAGGTGGAGGCGGATATTAATGAACTATCACCTATTTACTAGAGAGGATAAATCTAATGACTGATCCATGTAATCCACGACGACCTGAAGAGGGCGAACGCGCCACCGCGAGGGGCTGGAATCGAGGTCGTAGAAATACAGAGCAAGACAATGATACTGTTCCGCCGGATGAAGAGGAACAACAAGAACAGAGAGTTTACAACCCCAGTCTTGATCCATCTGCGGAGGCGGATGAATTAAAAGAAGGTGACTTATTTTTTAACTTTTCTGTTGGCAAGAACAGGTGGATTGCAGACGCAGGGCACATATTAGGAAAACCAGAAGAATTTGGAGCCCCTGTTTTTGACATTACAGTAGATCCTAGGGCTGAAAATTCTTATCCTGCTAACGCACCAAATTTAAGAGACGAAAACTCAGACGGTGTTTCTCAAAATACCGAGAGCGGCGTACAGTTACCATCAAATGATACCTTTAGATATGTTACGGGCAAGTATTGGATAAACTTTTTTCATGGCGGTGGACCACTAGGTACAAGTAGAAGTAGGTTTTTTCGAGAGAGAAGAGATGGTGATGAAGGGTTCTTTTCTTTTCACAATCCAAGGAGACGTTTATTTGGAGGGCCAAATGTTAGAATAAGAAACGTAACAAATAACCCTCCACGGTTCACAGCAAAGCCATTAGATTTAGCAGACTCGATAAATTATGATGGGGCCTTTAATGCACTTAACTTTAATAACCAGCTAAATACAGGAATTTATTCAGACGTATTTCAAATACATTTTCCAAGAGGCACCGTAAATCCAGCAAACCCCCGCGCTCTAGCTTTTAGGGGCTTTCCGCGTAGAAAACACTGGAACTGGAGAGATTATATATATGGTCTTCCTGGCACCACAACTGACACCACACTTGTTGATCAATTTCGTCTAGGAAATTTTGAAGACGATCTCGGTCAAGATGTTCAAAGAACTTGGCCTAGTTGGGAAGAGGCTTATTATTCACGCAACCTTTTTCCAGTTATTCCTTTTTATGGGCCAAACCAAGCTACAGTAGCCTTGCCTGAAGACTCTTACAGAAATAAAAATCTTAGACCTCCGTCTATTGGCACAACAATATTTTATGATCACGTCACTAACATACCAGCTTTTTTGACTAAAGATGAAGTAGAGTTAAATGATATTGTAGGTTCTTCTTTTTATGATATAAACGGAGTTTATAATTTTTACGACTGTGTATATGAAGATATAATCTCTCCAAATTATCAAGAAGAGCTTTTGCCTAATTTCTACAAATTTAGACCAGAAAATTTTAGGCAACTTAATAATGCAGATGGAACACCTGCAGAAGAAATTGTAAGAAACCAGATACAAACACTTAGAGCTGAATTGGCAGCTGATAATTTGATACCCGCAGCGAAAAGATTAATCGAAAGACAATTAGGTTTATACACTAGAAACGCTATCCAATCGTACGGAATACTTGACCCTGAAATTTTTGGAAATGTTAGTAAAAATGATATCTATTCAAATCCAGAATCAGAAGAGTTTAAAAGAGTTTATAGAGAAAGAAGATTATTCCCAATGTACACAGAAATTGAATTCTCTTCTAGAACTGAATCCTTGATAGCAAAGGCAATTTCCGAACAAACAGGTACAGATTTTAATGAGTTAATAACACCCTTCTCTAATTTTTCTCAAGGTATTGACACAAGATATCGCGGACGTGCCGGTATTCGGAACTTAATTCGCCCCACACGTTTTGAAATGGTAAATCAATTTTTAGCCAGCGGAACACCAGAAGAAGAGTTTGCTAATGTTGTGTCAGATTCCGCACCATCAGATACAGTTGCAATGAATTTGCCAACAATGGATTTTGAAGCTTGGCTTAGATGGGTAGGACAATCAGAACCAGAACCCAGAGAAGGCATAGAAGAAGAAGCAGACTTGACTCCACAAGAAAAATTTAGAAGAATAATAACTAGTCTTATTGCAAAAGCAAAAGTTAGAGAACTTGTGCAAGATAAGTATAGAAAAAACTTTGAAGATGTTTTAAACGGTAGGCCAGCCCACTCAGAAGTTTTAGCCTATAGGGTAGAAAAATTTGATTCAAATCTGCCAGGGTCAACAAAACAAAACTTTTACTTTAATACGAGCGAAGAAGCACAGTCAATTAAATATATTGACTCACAAGTTGAATATGGAAAAACTTACACTTACAAAATATATCAAGTAATTGTGATTATTGGAACAAAGTATGCTTACTTAGATTGTAACCGGGTCGCCACTATTGGAACTTTTTACAACAAAGCGTTGAACAACGATCCCACACATTTGTTCTTTAGGGTTATGCACAAACCAAGCGTACAGATAATGGAAGTTCCTATGATAGAGCAAGAAATAGCAATTCTAGATAGACCACCAATAGCACCCGATGTTGATGTAGTTCCATTCAGAGGATCGGCAAGTAGAATATTGTTTAATTTAAACAGTGGAATTGGGGAAGTATTTGCGCCACCAATTTTGCTAGAATCCGATGATGAGGCACAATTTCAAAATATAGCAAGAAATCAGAAAGCTAGATTCTCACCTGATGTGGTTCCTGAATCAGATACACCAGTTAATCCTGACGATCTAATACAGTTTAAAAATGATGACCAAACAAAAATATTTGAAGTGTTTAGGTTGGAGACCGAGCCAAAGAGCTGGAGAGATTTTTTTGGAAGAAAAATAGGAAGAGTAGAGTCTGATGCAACAAACGCATCATTTGTAGATATCGTTGAACCTAATAAAAAATACTATTACACCTTCAGATCAGAGGATGTACACGGTCATGTATCAAACCCGTCACACATTTATCAAGTAGAATTAGTAAGAGAAGGTGAAATGACCTTTATGAAAATGGAAATTTTTAAGTTTAAAAAGAGAATTAACACCTCAGTGGCATCCTTTGAAAATAGAATTGAAATAAGACCGGCCTTTTTACAAAGAATAATAGAGCTACCAAGTAATGGTCTTTTTAGCGAGTGGGAAGAAGAAAAGAAGGTTGGTAATTCATCCAGTCCAGTTTGGGGTAAAAAGTTTAAATTTAGGATAACCTCAAAATCAACTGGAAAACAAATTGATTTAAACTTTAAGTTTGTTCAAAAGTACGCTAGAATATCAGAACAAGAACAAAATACTGCATATAATAGTGATATTTGTTAGTATTTCTTTTGATAATATCCTAATTAGTTAGTAAAATACCAAGGAGTATACTATATGGCCTTTCTTGACAATTCCGGAGACATCATTTTAGACGCAGTTCTGACAGACACAGGACGCTTTCGGATGGCAAGAGGAGATTTCAAAATATCGAAATTTGCTCTTGGAGACGATGAGATAGATTATTCTCTCTACAACAGAAATCACCCAAGCGGTTCAGCTTACTATGATTTAGAAATACTAAAAACACCGATTCTTGAAGCTTTCACAAACAACACTTCACTTATGAAGTCAAAGCTTATGTCTATCAATAACACTAATTTATTGCACTTGCCAATACTTAAGCTATCAAATGGTGGATTTGAGGGAAATGCTCCCGACGCAGCAAATACAAAGTTGTCAAACATCGGCAGCTATATTGTTACGGTAGATTTAAATACAGAAAACACAACAAACTCTCTAACCTCTCCAGATCAATCAGGAAATGGAATTATACTTGGTGCTAAGCAGGGAGGAGGCAACAATTTCATATTGATTGAAACAGGCCTAGACACTACCAAGATATCACCATCTCTGGGACTGCCTTCTAACTTAAGAGAAACTCAGTTTATTATTGAAATGGATGATAGGCTGGGATCGTTAGTTACTCCAACTGGGGCACCAACTAACGTGCCTCCATCTTTTATAGATGATGATCAGATTGCTAGCTATTACATAAGCGCAAATTCTGGCATAAACGCTGGTGGTTTAATAAGAGATAGAATTGATTCTCTTCGCGGTCGAGAAAATGAAAGAGAAGATGGTGGCGGCATTACGCAGCATAGAATTAGAGGACCAAGAGGAAGAATGCTACAGTTTAGAATCAAGCCTAGTATTAACCTAACAACCTCTACTTACCTATTTGAAAAATTAGGAGGTAGTTTCACGCAGGGAACCGGTACTACAATTACAGGACTTACAACTGCAAAGGCGTATAGATTCATTGATTCTTTTGTTAGAGTAACTGCAGCAACAACAGGATATTCAATAGATATACCAATACGGTATTTAAAGAAAACAACAGTAGAGTAAAATAAGGATTATATAATGGCTACGACTTTCAAGACATTTCTCAACAGCGACATAGTAACAACAAAAACATTACTTCACGAAGCAATACCAATCACAGGCGCATTAGTTTCAGGCACATACAATAGAGATGGTAGCCTTGGGACAGAACTAAATATTAAAAACTATGCACACGGGATGTTCCAGTCGGTTTTTGATTATCCATTTTTAAGTTCTTCTGCTAACCACATTTTTGACATTTCGGTTGGCTACTCTACTGGTTCTGTTTTATCTGGAAACACAAAACAGGTTGCAAGAACAGAACAAGAAAAGAAAATACAGGTTTACAATCAGATGGCTCAAGTTCTTATGGGTCACAATGAAGGCGGCCATATTAGAAGATTTGATCAGAATGGAGAGTTAACAGAAGAAGGCACCGGGGTCACTGTTTTGGGCAAAATTAACGAAGCTTTCTTTATTAACTTTTCTAGGTTACTAACAAAAGATGAAATTAAGAAAGGTTCTTTTACCATGACTTTGGGTGTTTCTCCGCATTACGGTGGCGGCGCTGCACCTGTAGAATTGACCGGAGATTTAAGAAAGCATACGAGTCGCACAATTGTAATTAAAGATACAAATGCAGAAAACGAGTATAAGATAAACTCTCCAGCCGGCGAGTACGGTATCCTTTCTGCTTCTAGCGGCAATACAACAAATGCAATTACTGCACCAATTGCCCACGGTTTAACAACAGGTTCAAATCACCCAACATCGCCAGGCAATATTGGATTAATATTTTATCAAGCTGGTGTAGTGGTATTAGATGCTAGAGCTTTTGCCCGTGCTAGCTATGATGGCGGCGGTACCGCTGGAGTTAGGCAGGTAACTGCATCAACAACACCAGCTCTAGCTTATTTTCTTACGGGCGGTATATTAAACTCTGCAAGTTGTATGATGCACAAGCAGATAGCTGCTTCAGCGGGTGATGACATTACTGCACTTGCACAGTCTGATGTTTACGCTTTGTTGACTGGGTCTTCAATACAAACTGCTTGTGATTCTTTGCGACATAGAATATTAAATTTGTCATTTAACAACACAACAGAATTAAACTCAACAGTCTATTTTTGCAGAGCACACCACAATGAGTTTAACTACAGTGGTAATCCAACATACTTACAGGATAGCCAGATAAGAGTTAAGAATGTGCCAAGTGATATGCCAGTTAGTTATATCACTTCTGTTGGTCTCTATTCGCCAGACAACGAGCTTTTGGCAGTTGCAAAGCTATCTGAACCCTTGCGTAAAGATCCAACAAACGAGTTAACGTTACGAGTTAGATTGGATTATTAAGAAGTGTTATGCCATATTACAAATTTAAATCTGGAGACCTTTTTTACAATAGGTTAAAAACATTCCCTCAACAGAGTTTTGTAATTTTTGATGGCAAAGTATACAACAATGGGGTTAAAAATTCAAAAGCAAACTTTAATGATGTCTTAGCCACACCCCAAGGCTTCATCAGCCTTTATGAATTAAACGTAGATAGAGCTATCGATCAATCAGACGACCCACCGGGTAGTGGTTCTATATATCCTTTTGTCTCAAAAGATAGCACAAGAGTTGCTTTTAGAACAATTAGCACAAGTAATTTTGATAATATCAATCAGTTTCAGCATGGTGATCTAATAAAGGGAAAGTACCCACTAACATCAAGCATAAAAAGAACTAGGTTTACTGTAACTGGAGATCCTATCGCAGACATTGTTGAAGACAATGGATCTTTTAAAAAAGCTACAAGTAATAAAAAATTCATTTTAGCACTAAGAAACACTTTTGATAAATACACATATCTAAGCAGGCATTATGCTTTCAATTCAGCCTCTACAAATTTACCTGTTGGTTGGGACAAAGGCCAAGACGAGATGAGTCTAATTGAGATACCATCAATATTCTACGGCTCATCAATAAAAAAAGGGTCAGTTTGCTTAAAGTTTTATATTACGGGATCGCTAGCGGCAGAATTAAGAGACACCAAAAAGAACGGAGAACTTATACAAGTTTCTGGCACTTATGATGCTGGCACAAACGATGGCAAAGTTGGCGGAGTTGTCCTATACAATGAAGGCTTCCTTGCCCTTACGGGCGCTTGGGATATAAACGATGCGTTTACTGATAAATACTTTGATAATGATGGAGCCACCCCAAAGTGGAAATACTTTGGAAGAGGAGCCAATGACGGACTATCTCAGGGCACCCTAACTGGTTCAATGTTTGTAATAGACTTTGAAGGTATAAATTATGTTCCAACTATTACAATGCTGGCACATGCGGAAAAAGGCAAAAATAACAATTCTACAAACCCTACTTTTCTTAGAAGTGGTCAAAATTTTAATCCTATAACATCAAGTTACTTTTTTGAAGAGTTTGAAGAAAATGAAATAAAACTACTAGAGCACACTCCATACAACGACCCCACTGGTTCTTTTGTAAAACAAACCTATATTTCAAAGATAGGAATTTACGATGAGAATAAGAATCTTATAGCGATAGCAAAACTAGCTAATCCAGTTAGAAAAACAGAAGATAGAGAATACACCTTTAAAATGAAGTTGGACTTCTAATGTCTGTAAAAGATAGTGACAAGTTTAGATTACTAATCTTACAAATAAGATACCTCAAAGCACAACTAATGATTAACGAGCAGATATTTGAAGAAGCTCAAGTTGAATTTGCAAAAGCTTACCATGAAGTTTGTAAAACAGTTCCAGAGCATGAAAGAATAGTCTTAGAGGGCGCGCTGATGGAGGAGACAAAAGCAAACCAAGAGGAAAAGGAAAAAAAGCAAAAGCAAGACGAACCTAAAGAGGAACCACAACCTGAACAAGTTGACGAAGCACACGAAGAGATTATGCCAATTAAAAACGAAAAGCCCGAAGATCCAAACGTAAAAAAAATATATAGAGCCATCGCAAGAAAATCTCATCCTGACAAACTAAGGAATGCTTCTAAAGAAGAAGTCAAAGAAAAAGAAGACTTGTTTAAGGAAGCACAAACCGCAATACAACAAAAAGACTTTTTAACTTTATATGACATAGCAAAAAGACTCGACGTAGATTTGCCAGAGCCAGAGGAAGGTCAGATAAAATTATTAACAAACAATGTAAATCAGGTTAAAAAAGAGTTAAAATTAATAAAAGAAACAGCTGCATGGCAATGGCATCACGAAGAAAACGAAGACAAAAAAGAAGTTTTGCTTATAAGATACATGCAGTATATTTATCAGAGGTTTAAATGATTCTAGGACTTGACGTGTCCACTAGCATAACTGGTGCAACAGTAGTAGATAAAGATGAGAATATAATCTTTTGTAGAGCATGGGATCTAAGAAATAAAAAGAAATTTACAGATGTCTTAGACAAAGCGCAAGAAGTTTCAAAACTAATTTCAGAAATAGCAAAAGAGCACAATATCCAAAAGGTATACATTGAAGAGCCTTTTATGTTTTTTAATTCTGGTGGGTCTAGTGCAAAAACAATGTCAATACTTCAAAACTTTAATGGCATGGTCTCTTGGCTTGTTTATAAACACTTTGGTTTTAAGCCAGAGTACCTTACAGCTTCGCAAGCAAGAAAGCTTTGTGGCATCAAAGTTCCTCGCGGAACGAAAGCAAAAGAAAAAGTATTGGAGTTTGTGCTTGACAATGTACCCAACTTTGGTATAGAATATACTAAATTTGGCAATCCTCGCCCTGGCGAACTTGACAGGGCAGATAGCTGGGTTATAGCAAAGGCGGGCCTAACTCATTGGAAACAGAAAAGCTAGACATACTAACTTCCTTTCTCGGCAGATATTACAGGACAGGGCAAGAGTTTCTTTTTAGATGCCCAAAGTGTAATCACGAAAAAAGAAAACTATCAGTAAACTTAGACAAAGGTGTCTACAAGTGCTGGGTCTGTGGATTCTCCGGTCTAAAGATTGCTAAGCTTGTAAAGAAGTATGCTGACTACTCTGATTACAACAGATGGAAAGATCTTGACGGTACGATTGATATCACAACTTTTGATGATCTGTTCGGAGAAAAAGAAGAAGCAACAGTAGAGAAAGTTAACCTTCCAGATTCATTTGTTAGCTTAACGGGCAATAATAACTCGTTTAAAGCAAGACACGCTAGATCATACTTGAAAAAGAGAAACATCTTTGAAGATGATATATTGAAGTGGAAAATAGGATTTTGCTCTGAGGGTGATTATCAAAACAGAGTTTGTATTCCCTCGTTCTCTGATTCTGGAGACTTAAACTATTTTGTAGCAAGATCTTACGGCGATGATTTTCTTAAGTATAAGAACCCTCCAGTTAGCAGAGACGTTATATTCAATGACTTATATACAGACTGGGATCAGCCTATAGTTTTAGTCGAGGGTGTATTTGATGCTATTGTTGCCGGTAATGCTATTCCTATTTTAGGATCGGTCTTGAAAGAAGACTCTAAACTATTTCAAAAGATTATAAGTAAAAAGGTAACTGTTTATGTTGCTTTAGACCCTGATGCAAAAAAGAAAGAGCAGAGGATAATTAATTCATTACTTGAACATGACATAGAGGTACTAAAAATAGATGTCGCACCATACGACGATGTTGGAAGCATGACAAAAGAGACGTTTCTTCAGAGAAAGAAAGAAGCTGCTGTTATGGATTCAACACACTATTTATATCAGTACCTAAAATTTTAGGGAGATTTAACATGGAAATCACAAAAGGTAGACTAAGACAACTCATTAAGGAAGAAGTCGCTAGAGCAGCTAGCGATGAAGAATCTACAAAAGGCTCAAAGGTGGCCGATCTTATTATAAAAGAATTCAAGGCAATGAATGCTGGAGATAAGCACGCATTCTTATCAAAGCTTGTTAACTTCTTGAACGAAGAAAATACTTGACACCAACTCCAATTTATACTATAATTTGCATTAGATAAACTGGAGGATATATGAAGTTCGCTCATATTGCGGATACCCACATCAGAAACTTAAAGTACCACTACGAGTACAACGAAGTATTTAAGCAACTCTATGCTTCCCTTAGAGAAGAAGAAGTGGATTACATTGTTCACTGCGGAGATATCGCACACACAAAAACACAAATCTCACCAGAGTTTGTAGACATGTGTCGCGACTTCTTTCAGAATCTAAGCGAGATTGCTCCAACATATGTTATTCTTGGTAATCATGATGGTAACCTAAGAAACAGCAATAGACAAGATGCATTGTCTCCGATTGCTCGTGCGTTGAGTTGTCCAAGACTACGACTTATCAAAAATGCTGGAGAGATAAAGCTAGATAATAAGTTTTGTTTAAATGTACTATCTGTATTTGATGAAGACAATTGGGTTGATCCAACTGACAAAGACATGATCAATATCGCTCTTTATCACGGCGCAATC
>MDTB01215910.1_pt1 | contig 25128 bp, 30 predicted proteins | sample 811161 | NCBI WGS metagenome assembly MDTB01 (sample SAMN05326650, study PRJNA326480) | marine metagenome | isolation source: seawater | place: Mediterranean Sea | collected 2009
ATATCTCCTCCTATTCTCCGAATATTCTTTCTGATTTTACGCTGGGTATTTGTCCAATTCGGTCATCCATTTTAACTTTAAGTGTGCTACAAGCTTGATTTATTTGAAGCGATGGTGCACCATACCCTGGTGTACTATGGGTTAATACTTTAGTACAAAATTCTTGGATATTTTCAAATGCCGCTGTCAAAAGATTATTTAAGTCAGAATACCTTACATAAGGTTGAGAAGATTTTTCCCCGGGGCCGTGACCTTGATCAGCCTGTCCTATATAAATTTTTGATCCTGTCAGTTGAATAATTCCATCTGGCAAAAGATATATTGATGCCTGATCTTCATTGACTGTTCCTTCTTTTATAATTCTAATACTTCCGTTTACTTCGTCTCTTTCATCGTCTTTTCTCGCAATGATTCTAATCTCGTCTGACTTCATTACGATAAATGGGCTTTCTTGAATATCTGCTAAACCTTCTCCTTCAAACTCTGGATTTATGTTAGCATGTTCAATATTAAAATTATAGTCACCATTTGTTCTCATTGAAATATAGATCCTGCTACAGTCAGACAAAAAGTCAGGATCACCCTCAAATGCACGATCAAATCTGTTTAATTCAACTGACTTTCTTTTAGAGTCTTCTGCATAGGCAGCAGGATTTTTATCTACCTCAAGCTTGTCTCTTGTGTTTAGAATAACTCGAGGTTGGGTGTCTTTTTGATCACTGTCCGGGTCTGCTTTTGATGCCTCGTAGAATCTTCCTCGCCCTGATACTATATCAATAGTTCCGGCGAAATCTGGTATTGGATCAGTAGCAGCGCCGCTCGAGTCAATAGCAGAATATGCATTGCTATATTCAGAACTGTCAGGTCTTTTGTCATAATTCCAGCCACGATCCTGCCCTAAACAGATAAGAGTATTGTTTGACCCTTGAAGAACAAAGTCTCCAGGCCTCTTTGTAAATCGAGGTACAGGCTCCATTGTAAAAGATTGCATAGCTAGGGAGCCTGTGTATATCTGATCGTATACAGACGGGGGAGTTTCTTCAGGATTAGCTGGTGGATTTTGCTCGGCTTCGTCGTTTACAATACCCTCTTCTTCTTCTGGTGAAGCGTCAGGAGGCTTGGCTATAAACCCGGGAGGTCCAGGCATTTCATCTGTTTCTTTTTTGCCTGTATACGGGGCTGTTTCCTCTCCGGTGTTTCCGTCACCTTCAGCAGTTGACAGCTGGTGTGTCCTTATCTTGTCGATATAAAGATCGTGACGTCGCTCAGGGTGCGTATAATTGATATCATCAGCATGATCAGGTTCGTGAACTCTGCAGAGCCAGTACTGGTGTGGCGCCGGACCTCCTGGAGACTCATTAAATATCCATACTTGCTCACCTGGCTTGACAGGCATCGACATATGAGGCGGAAAGAACGGATAACAAAGTGTATTAGTTGCTGATGCAGCTGCACCGGGGCCGGCGACTGTTCTTACAATTATACTATTTCTTGGTGCCTTCTTTAAGGATGCTAGACCCGGGCCACCAAGTTGCCTTGCCAGACGATTAATCTCAGCAGGCATTCGCCACTCTATTGAATTTAAAACCTCGTGAACAACGGCTCTAGCTAAAGGTCCGGTGGCAGGTGCTGCTGCGCCGGCCTCTGCTGCTGCTCCACCGACATCATTGTGTGCTCCGGTGGCAGCGGATTGAGATGGATCTGCCATGACTACTCTCCACTAATGGACGCGAAGACATCGTCTGGGTTGATCTTTGCTTCTTTTTCCTCTGCTTTACTTATAAGCTCAGCTAGTCTTAAGATTTGCTCGTTTGACTTGCACATTCTCTCAAGATATTTTGTTAAAGTAGGCCCTAGCGTTGCATGCTCTCCAGTACCGCCAGACATTCTTGTCCATGCATCTGTAAAAAGCATGCCTGCATTTTCCCTATCAATTAACGCATTTTCATAAATTTCTTTCCAAAGAACTTTTTTCTTTTCTTCGGTAGAATTAAGCTGATCGAGGATATCAGAAAAAGAATCAACCTTGCCTTTTAAGGCTGTTGCTCTATCCATCTCTGTTTCTAATTTGTTAGACATAGTTTAATCCTACACATTTAGAAGAAAAGATTAAACTTCTCTTCACCTTTTGTAAGACGTCTATAATGTTTTCTAATTGAAGACATTGCAACAGAAAGTTGTTTGGGTGAAAGACCTGATATGTCTCTTACATAAATTAGTATTGCGCGCTTGTTTAAAAAGTCTAGCTCATCTACATTTTTAAATACTGTCTGTATTGCGCTTATGCATGTTTTTTCAGTTTCACTAGATACACATTTTTCAATTTCTTTTAATAAAATTTGAATTTCATTTCTTAGGTTTCTAGAAATTAATATTTCATCTGGAGCCGGCATTACATCATACGACTCAAAAAGACGAGCTTGATCAGGTGTTAGACCCTTAGGAGAGTCTATGGAAACATGGCGCTTGACTCTTTTTTGCTGCTGTCTAGACCTGATAATAAGCCAGTTTTTTGCAACAACATTATAATAAGAAAAAGCTTTTGTTCCTTTTTCAGGAGACCACTTATACAAGGACTCATATAGAAAAGAAACACAATCAGATTTTAGCTCTGTAAATGTATCATATGAGGTTTTAAACCCGTATACAAATATTAAATTTTCAACCAGCTTATCAAATGCCGGGTAAATTTCTTTTAAATACAGAGCTTGCTTTTCTTCATCTGTTTCAGCATTTTGATACTTTACTATTGCCTCTTGAGTATCGGCTGTAAAGTACATGTTTCTTTTTTGACCGGGTTTGCGTCTTATCTTTCTAACTTTTCTAGGCATTCATCTGTTCCTCTGAGGCTTCTTCTTTCCTCTCATCAATTGACGCAAAACTTTGTGCAATTTTTAAAACAGAATCTCTAGATAACTTAATATCATGTACTACTTGTCTAATTTGTGGACTATCATAAAAAAGAGGTATTTCTAGTATCTCGCTTATTGATCTGTATCTTTCGTCAAGCACGTCCAAAGACTCCTCGATTGCGTCTTCAATCTTTAATATTACTAAACCGAAACGAACAACAAAATACAACGAAACGCAAAGACTAAGCGACAGAATAATAATTATGACACTAGACAAATCCATTATTACATCAACTTACCTAAATGTAAATCATACAGCTCTTTAATTGACTCCCATGAATATTCATTTTTTAGTGTGTTAGATAAATCATTTGCCCATTTTTGAGGCATATGAGGTTTTTCATAGAACTTTCTAAACTTCCTCTTAGCATCTTTCTCTTTAACGTTGGCCCATCTTGATCCTTGTATAAAAACAGAACCGTCAACTCTTGAAGGATGAATTTCTTCTAAATTATAGTCTACAACAATATATCTTCCTCGACCCATAAAGTCTGTATGTCCTGACCAGCCTGTGGCTATTACCGGCACATTACTTGCAGCAGCTTCTAGAATAGGCAAACCGAATCCTTCACCTCTTGTTAGGGTCACCAAAGCTTTTACAGAATCATTTCTGTAAAGACTTACCATATCATCATTTGTCATCTTTCCATGCAACAGATGTACTCTGGGGTACTTTCCAGGCCTAACGGTATTTAACAAATCATTCAAAAACTTTTGAGTTACCATTTTATCAATTTTAGTAGCTTTTCCTGAATTTGTCTTAAGAATTATTCCTACATCCGGGTCGTCTTTGAATTCTTCACACAGCCACTTAACAGTATAGAAAAGATTTTTTCTATCATTTTCCGGATTATTTCCTGTCAACTGTCCAAAAACCAAAAAGTTAAACTTGGTAGAAAACTCATGATCTAGGGCAGGAATATTATCGTCTAAAATTTCGTCATAAAAAGACTCTGGAATTACAATTATTGGAACTTTAATATTTCCTGTATTTTCCAACGTCTTTTTAGTAAATGTCGTAGGAACAACAACAGCTGACATTCTGTTACATGCATCGACCCATTGAGGATTACATCGGTCTGTCTCTACACATGCTGTAACGCCGATATTAATATCAGCTAAGTTTGGATCCCATTCATTCGGTAGCTGAACCTGTATTGACATATCAAACTTTGGTAGGCCGTTTCGAGTATCAACTGTTTTCTGCATGATCTTTCCGACCAAACCATCTTCGCCATCGCTATTAATAAACCATGGTGTAATTCCCCAAGGTGTTGCATGAACTTTAACATTCCAATCTTTCTTTTGTAAAGCCCATCTTGCAATTTGCCTTGAGTGAACTCCGTAACCAGAAAGAGTTAAAAATGGTCCTCTTAGTAAAACATTTTTCATTTAAAATTCCTTTATTGACCAGGGTTTGTATCTTTTTTGCCAATTTTCCATCAGCTCTAGCAGAGACTCATCCCACTGATCAATCGTATCCTGTAGTGCAAATTCAGACTGAACATAGCTTCTTGCCTTAGCACCCAGCGCTTCTCTTTCTTCTTTTGGCATTTCATACATCTTCATTAGAGCATCAGCTGTTTGTTGTGCAGAGCAGTAGTCTTCATAGATATAAGGCACTTGCTGTGAGCCAACCAGTGTTTGATGTGTTACATCTAGTGCTACACCATTTTCAGACTCGTCTCTATGATCAACAACCTGTCTTGTAAGACCACCTGTCTTAAGAGCAATGATTGGCTTTCCACACTGCATTGCTTCAAGTGTTGCTAGACCGAAACCTTCTGCATAAGAAATGTTAATACACACATCTGATATATTGTGAAGAATATTCATTTTTTCAAAGTCTATTCTTTCAGGTGAAAAAACAACTGAATCTGATATGCCTAACATTTCTGAAGTGGCATAAAGATTGGGTCCCTCGGAGTCGTCTGGTTGAGTATGCATTAAAAGAGTTATGTCTTTTTTCCCATATTTTTCCTCAACCATTTTAGAAAATAAGCTCCATCCCCAAAGCAAATCATTAGGTCTTTTTCTTTTAGCGTTTCTATTTACCCAAAAAGTTACAAAATGATCTTTTCTATCCTCACCTAATAACTGCTTTCTAGCATTTCTTACCAGATTCTTGTCTTGTATTGGATGATATATTGCTTCCGGGAGTGCATGAGGAATAAAATTAGTTCTTCCAGGTGCCAAATCTTTTACATAGCTATAAGTCATGTGAGAATGACAATTAATAAGATCAGTTGAATCGTATAAAACTCTATTAAACTCAGGAACAGGTAAATTATCCCATACATGCCAATAGGCAATAGGGCATATTTGATGAATTTCGTCTTCCATCTCCCATAGCCAAATAAAGAATCTTGGGTCTGTAAAGATAAATAGAATGTCAGGCTTCTCTGTTGCCAATGTTTGTCGAAGCATATCCGGGCTACCAAAGCCATCAACGGGCTTAATAATAAAGTCTTCGCTAACTTGAACTACATCGTAATTTTCATGCTTAATTGCGGCACCAAATTGTCTAACTGACCAATGTCCTTTTTCAATTAAGCCATCTATTAGAAATCTACTTTGAACAGCTACACCTGATGTACTCAAAGCATGATCTGATAGCATTAGAATTTTATATTTCTTTTTGTTGCTCATATTTCTCTCTTATAAAAATAATCATATCCCTATAGTAAAAACCGTAAATGTATTACGTACAGTGGACGGTGTCTTTGTACGGACAGTACGTACATGAATTTCTGTTCTTTAGATTAAACTTCTTTTTTACCATTTTAATCATGCTACGCATTATCTTTAGCGCTCTTTCAATGGATTTTGGGCCTGCAGAAACAGTAACTAGTTCACACATCTTTCCTGGCTTTCCGCCTCTTTTTAAAAGAATAAATCCACACCTAATGTCTTTTAGTGGAATATTATGTTTTCTAGACCAGAAATGCTTATAAAGAATTAGCTGTGCTGTCATTAAAATGTCTTGCTTCTTATCTCTTCTCCAACCGTAAGACTGAGATGTTTTCCAGTCTAAGATCCAATATAAGTCGCCTTCGCCTCGCTTCTTAGGTGTCTTAATAACAGCATCAATAAACCCTTTAAACTTTACATCAGAGTCTTCTATTTCTTCATATAGCTGCTCTTCTGCTTTGACAGTTTCCCACCCAGGAAAAGTTTCATCCAAGAAGCCAGGAACGTCGTTCCACATATTAGTGGCCCACTCACACCATTCTTCAACAGGAGCGTGTTTATACCAGCCAGGCATTTTTTCATACCATTCTGGTTCTCCAAACCCATGTTTTTCCCATGCGTCAGTAACATCTTTAAGAATTTTTTCTCTGTCAATAGTTTTTGTCTCTAGTAAAGATTCACAACCTTCATGTACTGCTGTACCGAAGTCTAGAAACGGTGATGGTTCAAATACGTCAATCTTGTCGACGTGCATTAGCTTATGTCTATAAGAGCACTCTTTCCAGCACTTAATTTCAGAGAATGATATGTGTGATTTGCCAGTAGGCATTGTTGGTTTAATATTTTCCATATTACTATTATACCTAGCATCTTAAGAATATTCAATTCTAGAGGCTTATTATTGTGTTTTTAGAAAATCTTCAACATACTGGCTTAACGATGACTCAGGCTTCCAACCGGTCGAGTCTTTAGTTTGGGCTATATCAGCTAATGTTTCTTTTGCTTCGCCTGGACGTGCTGGGATGTATTCGATATTGTCAGGTTTGAACATTTTTGCCAGTTCATTAATTGAATAGTTTTTTCCAGTACCTAAATTAAAAACTTTTCCAGAATATAATCCATCGGACAATGCACAAAGCCCAGAGACAATATCAGACACATGGGTAAAATCTCTTCTTTGTTCGCCAGTGCCAGTGATTGTAATTGATTCTCCACGAATTGTTTGACCTTCGAAAACACCTACTACAGTTGCGTATGGTCCGGAGATTGGCTGACGAGGCCCGTAGACATTAAAAAATCTTGCAATTACTGTACTTAAGTCATATACCTTGCTGTACATTTCACATAATTGCTCGCCTGTATATTTTGCAAAAGCATACGGATTGAGCATAGGACCGCCATACGCGGATGAAGAACCTGCATAGACTAATTTTGCATTTGATCTTCTAGTAAATTCTAGTACTTCAGCTGTTCCCATAGCATCGATGGAAAAATATTTCGTTGGATCTTTGAAGCTGGGCTGTATTCTTGCTAGTGCAGCTAAATGAAATACAATATCAAAACTTGAAGACTCCACATATTTTGCTGAGTTTATGTTTCTTATGTCATCGATCCAGTATGTAACACCATCGACCATATTGTCTCTAGAGCTACTCTCAGAAATTAGATTGTCAATAACTGTAACGTTATTACCTTTGCTTAACAGTAATTCAACTAGATGTGATCCAACAAACCCAAGACCACCTGTTACCAAAATATTCATTTTAATCCTCGCTGACTGCCCGGCCTTTCATAGCCTCCCAGTCTCTATTTTTTCTTACCATGTCGTTTTTTTCTTGAACAGACTTTAGTATTGTTGAGTCAACACTAGAATTTTCTGCAATATAAACCATGGCACTCAAGTCCTTTGGAAAACAATGACCTCCAAAGCCAAGATCCCCATCAGGTCCAGGAACTGCAAAGTGACTTCTTCCAAGGCGCGTATCATGCAAAGCGTACTCTGTAACCTTGTCATAATCAATTGAATTTGCCTGGCATATTTGATATATTTCGTTGGAAAATGATACCTTAGTTGCTAAAAAGCAATTAGTGAAGTATTTTACCATTTCTGCTGTTCCGGAGCCGGTTTTAACAATTGGTATTTCTGGGAAAGCTTTCTTAAACATTGTCTTTACAATAGTAGTAGCTGGTCGAGTGCCACCTAAGATAATTCTAGTTTGATTTTTAAAGTCCTCATAAGAATTTGCTTCTGTTAAAAACTCAGGACTAAAAATTACATCAATATTGTCGAATTTATTGTCTAGCATTTTTGTTGTACCGGGTGGTACTGTTGACTTTATTACAACAATTCTTCTTTTTTCATTTGAAAAACTATTTAAGCATATCTTATCAATATTACGAAGAGAAGCCTCAACAATTCTAATATCACACTCACCGGATCTTTTCATTGGGGTTGGCAAGCATTGAAATATAATTTCAGATGTCTCTATTAGATCATATAGAGAGTTGCAGTTTCTTTTGCTTTCGTCTAGATCATAAGTTTTTATATCATAAAATGTCTTAAGGCCTTCGTAGATAGCAGAACCTACGAAACCTTGTCCTACAATTCCAATTTTCATTTACTACTACACTCCGCTTCTAGTTAATATAATATTATATTCCGGAAAGAAAAGATGATCGATTTGTGTTCCAAGAAAGCATCTAATTGCATGTTCTGCATTTTCACAGATAGGTTCTCGATCATTAAAGCTTGTGTTCAGAATAATTGGAACACCTGAAGCTTCCTTCCATTTTGTCAAAAAGCTATAATACCACTCGTTGTCTTCTTTGCTAACAGTTTGCAATCTTGCTGTGCCATCTTCATGAACTACAGCCGGAACTAAGTCTTTTTTATCTTCTTTAAATTTAAGCACATATTGCATATACGGGCTTTCTTGATTTCTCTCAAACCATTCCGGGACGTCTTCTAGTAAAATAGAAGGCGCGAAAGGCCTAAACCAAACTCTATGCTTTACCTTTTCATTTATTGTATCTTTCATCTCTGATCTTCTTGGATCTACAAGAATAGATCTATTTCCCAGAGCTCGTCGACCTGACTCAGATGAACCATTGAAGACAGAAACTATTTTTCCATCTAGAAGTTTCTCAATTAAGTCATCAACAGAAGACTCTTCAACAGAAAGCTCTGAGTCAAACATAGCTATTGTTTTATCAATGTGCTCTTTTGACCAAGCTTCACCAAGATATGGGGTAAAATTATTTTCCCACTTAACCCTAGGGTTTCCAAGAGTTTCGTGCCATAGAATTTGAGCGGCTCCGATCGCCAGGCCGCCGTCATAAGGCACAGGTGGGATGTATACACCTTCTAGTCTATCATCAAACTTATCCAGTATTTTACCCATACAGACAGAATTTAAAGTTACGCCACCTGACAAGCACAGGTTATTGTATTCAGGCAGCTGATCTAGACACTGTTGAACAATGCTGAATATCACTTCTTCTGTGGCTTTTTGTAATCCTGCTGCTAAGTCAAATTTATCTTGCTCAGATCTATCTGCAATCATAGACCATCTGTTTAGATACGGATGAACTGGATCTTTTCCTTTAACATAAGCTCCCTTAGGCTGTGTAGGAGGTTTAAACCCGGCTTGGATAATGTCTTTTGTGAGCATTCTAAGAAAGTCTTCATAGTACTTCATTGGATCGCCAAATGCTGCCATAGCCATGATTGTACCTTCTTGCCCTCCAAGTGGCCAACCATTTTGAAGCTTAAAGACGTACCTGGTGATTCTTGTCCAAACACCACCAATGTTCAATTGAGACGGATGAAATGTCTGTAGTCTCTCCATAGTGGTATCATTTCCGACCCATACAGTTGCAGCTGTCTCAGCTCCTTCAGAACTTTCCACGCCGCCGCCATCGAGTGTAATTACAATTGACTTGTCAAAATTACTAGAATAAAAAGCATTTGCTGCATGAGCATGATGATGGGAATAAAAAGAAATTTCACCACCAAGATTTTTTGCTTGTTCTTCTATTTTTGAATAAGAATCGTATCCTCTAAGTTTTTTAGTAGGATAAACAGAAGCAAAATGAGTTACATCTTCTACATTTTCGTATCTGTCAAACATAAACTCGACAGCATCACCTGGAGGTGATTTTTCTCTATTATACCTTTCGTACTCTGCATGCACTAATGGTTTTCCATCTTCTAGTACACAAAAAGAGCAGTCGTGCCCGGCCCAAAGTCCTGCGATTTTCATTTAAATATACCTCTCGTTATTACCAATTATATCAGCAATAGTTCCTATGTTATTCAACATTCTTGTTATTCTGCCAGTCATGAATATTTTCCTCTACATCGACTGTGCCACTTTCTTCCCACGGTGTTCCATCAAAATTATGAAACGGTCCTTCTAAAATTATTCTGCTTCTATCAAATTTCATCATATCACCATTTTCATCTCGAGACAACTCCCATCCGATCGGTCTAGTTGTTTCATTAAAAGAGACAGGAATAGGAAAAGATTCTAATACGTGATTTTCTTCATCAGTAAGCATCTCATAGTATAAATCGTCATCTGATGGGGCTTTTATGTAGTGTCCGCATCTTCGATCGTGCTTTACTAGACAGTGCATTCCTCGAGGATCATTCCATATAGATGACATTGATGCAACATGTGGTATGGTAATAACATCTATTATTCCTGCTTGAGATGCGCGTGCTGTCATCCAATCTTCGCAGTTTGTAAATCCTTCAAACTTTCTATACTCTTCCTCTATGGGATACAGCCCTATCTTGTCAAAAACAGTAGGATTAAAGAGGCCAGTTGTTCCTAAATGTCTATTCATTGTGAGCCAATACTTGGCTCCTGTCGTAGGAGAAGTGTTTGGAGATATTTTCTTATTAATATTGGTCTCAAGAGTAGACCTTCTAACAGACTGAACTGACATATAGTTCATATTAAATCTATAAAAATCTACTACAGACTTGTACAAAGCATGCACATTAACAATTTGTACATCATCTTGGAGCATTAACAAAACGTTTGTTTTTCTCCTTTTAGGGTCAATCCACCCTTTGGATGCCAAACATCTTCTTATAAGTTGATTCTTTCCTCGCCAAACATCTTGACTAGTGTCTCTATCCTCGTTTAAAACTAGTTCGTCGATGGTTGAGGAGCTCTTTAAGAAATCTATTAGTTTTGGCTCTGATGATCCATTATCAACATACACAACGATAGTTTCAATTTTATTTGCATAATTTTGCTTAAATGAAGCTAAAGACGCAAGAAGGGCACGAGTGTAATAAAGTCTATTACATCCTGTGATTCCTACAATTAGCCTTATTTTATTCACTGATTAGTCGCCTTTTTCTAATCTATGACTATCAGAGTCAAAGTGTTGTGTTGAAAATTCAAATAGCTCTGTATCTTCCAAAGCTATCATCCTATGACGCAAACCTCGATAAACATGAAAATTATCACCAGGGCCGAGAATTATTTCATCAGCTTTACTAATATCGTCTAGATCAGAATATTTTACTAATAATCTTCCAGATTGTACATAAAAAACTTCATCTTTTAGTTTATGATAGTGCCATGAGCACTTCTTACCCTTCACAAAATATAGAAGCTTTCCACAATATTCTTCACAATTTACAATCCATTTTTCAAATCCCCAGCCTTTTGGGACAAACTTAATTGGCAAAGAAGTCTTCATCTTTAATTCCTTTGTCATCAATGTATACGTCTGCTGCAGGTTTTCCCAGTATTAAGTCGTGGTATTTTACTCCCCACTTATCTAACTGCCTTCTAGTAAATTCATAAAACTGCTTATAGGACTTGTGAATATTTCCATCATGGCGTCCCATTCCTCTGGCAGTAAAGTAAACTATTTCATTTCCTTGATCGTATAGTTCATTAAGCTTTGTAATTCTTTCTACAATAGGCTCTGCGGATTCGTAGTTGATCCCAGATTGACTGCAGATAGTTCCATCTATATCTACCATGTATTTCATTTAATGTCCTCCAGGGTTACGTTATAAACCCCTGTTTTTTGTACTGTTACTCTTGCACACATATTTGCAAATCTGATTGCATCTCGAGTATTTTTAAACTGGCAATAATGTACAGCCAATGCAGATAAAAACGTATCGCCGGCACCGCAAACATCGATTACTTCACAAGAATTAGTTGTTAAAATCTCGCCTTTATACTTTGCGCCTCGATTTCCAATTGTTACAATTAAATCAGCGCTGTCTGGCAAATTATTTATCTCTTTGCTTTCAGGTTCATTTATTTTTATAATACAGTTTTCAAAAGGAGATAAGTCTTTCTTTTTTGTGTCAACAAAAATAGGACCTGGTAGTTTTGGAATAATTCTACTAAGAAACTCCGGCGTAAGAAATCCTTTGTTGTAATCTGATATTACTGTGGCGTCATAGTGACTAGCAAGATGAATATCAAGTATTTCCTGAAGTATTGGGTCGCATCGATCAAACTCATCTACTCTCAGTACTTGCTGCTTTGTTTTACTGTCAATAAATCTAGTCTTTATAATATCAGACTTGTTTGTTACAAGCTCTGTTTGCTGACCTAAAGACAGTATATTAGTTGAAACATTTGCTGCCATTCCTTTTTTAACCAGGGTAGTAGCAGTTCCGGTATTAAGAATTGGCACAGGGGCTTCTGGGCTTATTCTTTCACATGTTCCAAAGACATATCTGTCCAAACATGTTTCACCTATTACTAATACTTTGGAATGTTTTGGTTGTGGATAATCCATCTATTAACTCAAATATTTTTACTTCTGCAAGTTTATGACCAACGACTTCGGAGACTTTATAATCTCCGCCTTTTACAATAATATTAGGCTTTATTGATTTGATCAAATTAATTGGTGTTTCTTCTTCAAATATTACAACCTCGTCAACCCATCTAATGGCTTCTAAAATTGATTTTCTATCTTCTTGGTTCTGTATAGGTCTGTTAGGCCCTTTAAGACTTTTAACACTTTCATCGCTGTTAAGACCTACAATTAATTTATCTCCGCAGGATTTTGCATATTTTAATAGCTCTATATGGCCTCTGTGTATGATATCAAAACATCCGTTAGTAAAAACTAATTTCATCTAAATCCTGAGCTTTTTGGCTAAATACTTATGTAGTAGTATAAGATGGGAGAATAGAATGTTTAAGCAAGGACAAATTACATGTTGCCCTATTTGCAAAAATGAAGACAAAAGCTTAGAAGCAGCTATTGGTTTATCCAAAGAATTTGGAGTGCCTTTTTATGAATGTAAAGTTTGCAAACATTCTTCTGTTAGAGACTTACGACATGGTGTTGAAAACGATTCCATACCGTCGAATAGAAGAAGAGGGCAACAATATTCAAAACTAATTGCTGCAAACGATGAGAGTATTCAGGCATGGGCACCGTACAAAACAGATCCAAAAATATTAGAAATCGGACCAGGAGACTATAATCTTTGTGATTATCTTGTAGGAAAAGGTATAAGAAACATTTCTTCTATCGACGTTGGAATTAACTTTAAAAAAAGAGGTGATCCAATTATTAAAAAATGGTATGTTGAAATTCCAAAAACCCCAGAAGAAATTTTTAATATATCGAAAGAGATGGAAAAAATTATTAGTGCAAAACCCAACTATGACTTAATAGTTTCTATTCACTCTCTAGAGCACTCACCTGACCCTATTACAATGATAAAGCTGATAGACGAAAATTCTCATAATTTTGTAATTGAGGTTCCAAATGGTAATGCAAATTGTAAAACAGACAAGAATGGAAATCCACTAACGGTCGCAGAAGATACCATTTGTAAACTCAACACCCCCGGACCATTTCCTAAGTTTCCAGGAGATGCGAAAAAAAGAGGAAGTGGCAAAGGATTTTTAGTCGGTGGCCACTATCAAGTGTTTAATATAGACTCATTAGAATATATTGCAAAAAACATATTACCAAAAGGAAGAACGTATTATATTGGTAAAGCCTGGACTGGTCACTTAGGGCTGTGCATAACTACGCTTTCAGGCTTTGTCAGTAGACCCAAGAATTTTAAACAGCTATTATCTTCAAATGACAAAGGTCTTCACAATATTTATAGAGAAGTAAAAGTATAGACTTGACCTATACCTTCTTCCAATGACTTTCTTTTGCTATCATAGCCGGTGGCAGTAATCTTCTCGTTATCACTGCATGTAAATTCTTGATACTTTCCTTCTAAGTTTTTTGGGAAAGGTATTTCTTTAATACTTGCACCTGAAAGATTAGAAACTATTTGTGCCACATCTAAAAAAGATCGAGGTCGGCCTGTGCCGACATTGTATATTCCGGATGGTAGCTTAGGTGCATTTTTTGTAATATCAACTACATCAGAAACATGAATAAAGTCTCTCATGTAATTTTCGCTGCCCTGGAAAACTCTTATCTCTGACTCTTCTTTTGATTGTTTTATAAACTTATGAACAGGACTAGACATATCATGCTTGTGATCTTCTCCTGTACCATACACATTGAAATATCTTAAACCTACTATTTTTGCTGATGGGTTGTCTGATATTTTAAGGTTAACAAAATTATCAAACGAAGCCTTGCTAATTGCATAATAATTCAAAGGGGTCAAAGGCACATCTTCTTGAAACCCATTTGTGCCTAATCCATACACAGATGCTGATGATGCATAGACAAATGGGACATCTCGCTTAATGCACTCCTCTAAGAGCATGCAACTAAATTTTATATTATTTTCTGAAATTAGATTTAGATCCGTTTCAGTCGTTGATGATATGGCTCCTAAATGATAAACACAGCTCATATTCTTAAAATGAAGATCTATTTCATAAGGCGGCCACACCCCAAACCCGTCGTTAATGTCACATCTAACCGGGCTTATCAAAGATCGAGCCAGGTGCTTTCCAATAAATCCTTCGGCGCCGGTGACTATACTTCGTTTAGACATTTTTTAATGCATCCTTCACAGCCTGGACTATTTCGTCCGGGTTGTGGTTTGTCATTGAACTGTAGCATTTATCACACTGTGTTTTCATACCACATGGGCCATGATCTTTTCCAACCCATATATTTGTATTTTCAGGGTAACCTGTCATTACCGGAGAGATAAAACCGCTGTAGACAATAACCGACTTTGTTTCAACAGCATTTGCAGCATGCATGAGACCACCTTCAGAAGAAATAAAAAGATCTGCAGCAGCAATAATTGCAGAAGCGGATCTAAATGTTGTCTGTCCAGTTAGATCTGAAACGCCTTTTAGTTTTTTAGTACTAGTACGTCTTCCAACCTGGACAACGTTTAGTCCCATATTATTAAGATCGTCAGAAACTTTTTGCCATTTTTCAATTGGATAAACTTTGTTGACAGAATATTCATCATTTGATTGAGGCTCTATAACGACATACTTTTTATTAGTAAACGCTTCCCCAACTAAATTAGCAACTTGTATTTCTCCATCTGTTAGATAGAGCTCACACTTCAACTTTGGATCTGTAATTCTGTATACTTCACAAATTTGTTCAATAATATGCTTGTCATATCGATGTACAGCATGCGTAGGGTAGTCCTGCTTACAGTAGTTCGCAGAGGGATTGTTTAGAATCATTGGTATACAATATTGATTATTGTCGTCCGATAACTTCTGCGTTATTCTAGGGTTATTATAGAATATCTCTGACACTATTGGACGCATTAGCTGTCCATGCATTTCTACTGGAAGTACTTTTGAGCCTGGTACTCGTTCGCATATTTCTCTAGCAGCAGCAGTCCAAGTAAGATATCCTCCAAGTCCCATTAGACACCTCTCAAACTTTTTCTTTTTTCTAGCTCTGAACCTAAAGGCTCACGAGGGCCAGAAACGCCTAGTGATAGCTCAATATCTCTAATTCCTTTTACCAGCTTAATTAAGCCGCCAGGCTCAACAGAAGAAAGCTGGTCGCTTCCCCACATAATTCTATCTAGCGTTATATGTCTTTCTACCCATGTGGCACCCATAGCCACAGCAGCAAATGTTGTAACTAAGCCAAATTCATGGCCGCTATAGCCTATTTCTTTGTCCCACTTTTCCTTTAACCAGTTAATATAATTTAGATTCAATTCACTAACAGGCGATGGGTATGTAGAGTTTGTATGCATAATGACATCTGGGTTGCATGCATTAATGCAGGCATCTATTTCTGCTTCTGTGCTCATTCCGGTGGAGACTATAAGAAGCTCAGAATTATCTCTTGCATACTTGCAAAGCTCTAGATCTGTAATTAGTGCTGAGCCTATCTTTGATGTCTTTGTGTAGTTTGACATAAAGTCAACTGATGGTTTGTCCCATACTGAAGAAAACAATTCGATTGGCTTGTCTTTTACATAGTCATAAAGCTCGTCATATTCTTCTTTTTCAAACTCAATTTTCTTTTTATAGTCAATGTATTTCATTTCACCCCATGGGGTGGATCTCATTTTATTTTTTTGTGCTTCAGGGACACAAATATCTGGTGTTCGTTTTTGAAATTTTGCATAGTCACAGCCGGCTACAACTGCAATATCAATTAACCTCTTGGCTGTGTCGATATCTCCATTGTGATTAATTCCAATTTCTGCAATTACTTTAACATTCATCTTTTTTCTCCGCCAAATACTGACTCAAGTCTTCTTTATAGTCTACATCTATTTTATTATTAATCGGCATAAATATTGTATCCCTGTTCCATAGATTTGTATCAAGCCGAGCTATTTCATTTGCGTAAAATACACCTACATAGTGTGACATTAAAAAACATGGCTTGTAATCTTGTCGGCGGCATAGATCATGATCTATTACTTTTTGACCTTTCTCATCTGGCTTGTCAAACATCATTAAATAAGGAGAGTTTTCCAATTTTTTCTTGCACAAAAGAGATCTTTGGCCAGAAGCCTTGAGCATGCTTATAGCTTTTTTTACATCGGACCAAGTTCTAGATGGATACGTTAGATAAAGCAAAACTATGATATCGTCGTCATCAATATTTTTTTCTACTATTACATCCTGAAGTACATCTCTAGTAGAAGCATCGTCTGATGCTAGTGAGCTTTTTCTATTAATGTATTTTATATTGTGAGATTTAGAATGCTCTATTATAACTTTATCATTAGATGTAACTACTACATTTTTTCTATACTCAGATGGTATTGAATTTAAAGTAAATTGTAATAGCTTTCTATTTTTATGAGGCATGCCCTTAGATCCTTCTCGGGCAGGTATTATGTACCAAACATTACTCATTATGACAGTATTGTGTGAACATGATGCCATATTTCTTTGTCAATAATATAGCTTTCATTTATTTCATCTCTAAAATTATAGATAAAGTTTCTATGATGCATGGACTTACTTTTTGAATAAAATACACACCTCATAAGAGCTTCGTTACCATCTTGAAGAACCTTTACTCCGTTTTCAAACTTTGGATGATCCATGTCGTCGAGTATGCCTGACTTTCCAATGCCTACATAGTCATAATCATCGAGTGAGCTTACATCAATCTGGAAGTGTAGTTTTGTTGTCGGAATTCCATTTCTTCGTTTATCTGTTGACACAGCATTTGGCATTATAAAATACTCAGAAGATTCTATTCTATGTCTTTGGTGAACTTCTGAATCGTGTATAACTCTATGTGTCCCATGCTGCTTTTTGCAAAATTTATCAACTATTGCTACTATGTTTTCAAAGTCTTCTGGGTGAGTGACAATATCTACATCTCTTCCAACTGGATACATTTCCGGGAATTCTTTTTCTAATTTAAAGTGAGGTGTTTTTATCTTTGTCGCAAAATATCGGTAAGAGTCTATCTCTTTAAAGAAAGATTCTAAATCCAGAAAGCACTCAGTGTAATTCATTTATTGTTCTCAAAATATTCTTCTACAGTTTTTCTAATTTCTACTGTTTGATACTCATTATCTCCGGCGTGGATTAAAAGATCTGGTTGACCATTTTTTGGATAGTCATGAACTTTTTCTCTATACTTCTTTCTTATATAGCTTTTTAAATCTTCAATTGCCATTGATATCTCATTGCCTGTTTTGTTTTTAATTCTATGTCTGGCATCATTAATTGTGAAGTAGATCGCCAAATATTCTATTGGGTCCCTAGACATAAAATAAGGAAATTTTGCCTCAACTTTCCACTGGGCTACATCATCTGATTTATACAAATCTACAGTGAGCTCTTTCATTTGTTCAAAGGAAGCTACACTCATTATTTTTGTCTCTTCTACTGTATGAAACTTTTTAATATCGTCTAACATTTCATCCCATATATGTCTAGACGTTGGCCAAAAAATTGCTGTGCCTTTCATAGGGATTGGTGTTACATCAGTATCTACAGTGAGATTTGTGATCTTGTCTATGGCTTCTTTTGAAAGATACTTGAAAATTGTTAAAATTCTAGGGTTATTCATTGTTGTAGGAATAACTGTAGTTTTCATTGAAGCTAAAAATACAGAAGGAGTGCCGCAGTCTGATACTACAAATGCTTCTATTGTTGGGTGTCCTAAAGCTCTGGCAGCTGAGACTCTGTGAGCCCCATCTTCAATGTAATACATGTCCCCTATTTTTTGTACACGTATTGGTTCTTTTACACCGTTAACCCTTATATTTTGGTATAAGTCCAGGAATTCTTCGTATGATCTTGGTCGAATTCCATATTCATTTGCCCCTTTTACAAAACTATTCCATGACTTTCTATCACGTGTTAAAAGAACATACGTTCTAAGCTGGACGTCATCTCTTGTTTTATAACATATTTTTCCTAATGGAATTTTTTGTGATCTCATTTTAGCCTTCCAATTCTTCCGGATACTATAAGGTCATTAATAAAAATATTTTCAGATTCCCAGTCATGGCCTACTGGATCATTAGGTGAGTCAATATCAAAATACTCTGGGTCGAAATAATGCCGCTTTCCTTCTTTTCCAGTTCTATTGTCAAACCCATGTATGTATATTTTTTCTTTTGGAAAAATGTTCATTGCCATTGCAATAGTAACCAAGCCTGAAGACGGTTCTTTTCTCCAAAACTTTGAGTAAACTTCTGCAATCAATGTGTCATATAGAAGTTGGGATGGGTGGACTATTTCTTCAATAGATATATTGTTATTTTTTGCCCTATTTATTCTATCTTCTCTTGGTGGCCGGGCCATCCAAACTTGAACATCTTTTAATAGGCTGTTTGTCGGCCAAGAAGAGTCTGAAACAATCTTATTAGCACCACTAAAAGCACATGAAATAATTGTCGTCTTTTTCCCTACATCGTTTTCATGTGTTTCAACTAAGAAGTCATTTATTCTTATGACATGATCGCAGCTATCGACTTTCACTCCTAAGTTCGAATTTATAACATTATCAGAATTTCCAACTATACACACACTCATTATATCTTACCTTGGGCGAATTTTGCACACTAAAATAATTCTTTCTTTATCGTTCTTTTGAGGTAGACCACGATGCATGCCGGCCTGGGTTGTCATTATCATTGTACCTCTTGAGCCTGTAAATACTTTAGGCATTAAATCGAAATCATACTCGTTTGGATCTGTATAGTTTCCGATCAATTGATTTGCATAAGTTTTACATGTTTCTATATTGTGTGTTCCTGGAATATATGAATGAGGTCCGTATGTATAGTCAGGAACATCAGTTAAGTACACAAATAGCTTATACAAAACTTTATTTCCTACAACATTAACGTCTCTGTGGAACCCTCTAATATCTTTTACACCCTTGTTAATGTAAGCAGAATATTCTGTAGTTGCTGAACTATAGCCCATGCTTTTTATTGTATTCTGAACAAAATCATCTATTCTGTTGGTTGGAATATTAACAACTTTGTGAACATTGAATATTTCAGTCATATTTCTATCAAAACCGTTAAGACCTCTAGTTACAATTACCGGCTTATGATAGTCAGTTAGCTTTCCCGGAACTTCTCTTTTTTCTGTATGATTTGCAATGATTATGTCTTCATACTCTGCTGTCTTAAGAAGATCTCTTTTTTCTACTAAAGAATGAATATCTTTTGTTATTGTAACACATTCTTGTGTGGATAAAAATCCGGCCATGGAGAAGCAGCCGTTTTCGTAAAGTTCTTTTCCTGCGGATTTATTTAAGTCTATCATCATCTATCATTATCCAAGTACAGGAGCCTGGCCCCCATTTTGATTCATCTAAACCAATTGTTCCGCCGCCTGGGTGACACCATCTGGTAAAAGGTTTGTCACCTTTAATCATCTCGAATCTATATCCTTGCTGTTCAAACCATGGTGTAAATGCTAGTTCGCCTTCAGCAATCTGGCGCCTCTTGTCTTCCATTCCGTCAACGTGTGCGTGAGGAATTTCTCCTTTGTCAGCTATTAGTTCTTCAAGTTTTTCTGCCGTTGTGCATCCGCATGCGCCGTGAACATGATTGGCATTTATTTTATATCCCCACTTTGTTCCAATATAGTCAAATCCGTTAATAGCCACAAACCCTATGCTTTTATCCTGTAGTTGTTCTACGGCGTCGGAGTAAAAACCATCCCGAGTAATGATTACGTCGTCTTCATTAAAAAACCAGTAGTCATATTCACCTTTAAATGTCTTATATGCTGTATTATAGCCACCAAAAGAGCCGCCCAAGTTATCGCCGTCGACTAGTCTAAATACACCTCTCAGCGCCGGGGTTCCATCAAGATCTGATAATAACTCTTTTGCTCTTTCACTATCTGGACTATTATTGACAATAATGATATCTGTGTCTACTCCCGGATCTAGCTTTTTTAAAGACTCTATCTGATACTTTACCATTGGATATACATCATTTTCGTCTTCATATGGCACAAAGTTTTCTTTTTTTCTTTCCCATCTATGACCAAAATAAACAATCATTACTAATGCACATTTGCTACTCATACTGACAAACCTCCGTTTATCTTTATAGAAGTCCCTGTTACATAACCATTTTCTATTAAATAGTTTGTAGTCAAGGCTAATTCTTTTCCGGTTCCTAATCTTTTCATCGGTATTGTTTTGACGATACCCTCTCTAAACTTTTCAGGTATTCTATATGTTAGGCCGGCGTCAAAATATCCAAGCTGTATGCAGTTGCACGTAATTCCTTTTGATGAGTTTTCTAATGCAATACACTTGGCATAAGACTCAACAAACCCTTTTGACCCTGCGTATATTCCTGTGCTGACAACTGGGCTATCTGCTAAAACTGACGACATCATAATAATTCTTCCAAATTGATTTTGTCTCATGTGAGGCAAAGCACAGGAAACTATATTGACAGCGCCTAAAACATTTACATTTACTTGCTTCTGAACCATAGAGTGATCAACTTTGTGTGCAAAAGCATCATGATTAAATACAGATAAATTAATTACAATATCAGCCGGGTTTTTACTAAAAAATTCTTCTACTTGCTGCCTATCTGTTATGTCAACATCTTTAGAGCTTAAACTAATAACTTCATACTTTTTTTGCAGCTCTTTTGTTAGAACTTTTCCTAACCCTCCGGAGCCACCAAATATTACACACTGCATATTACCACCTCATAATTGCAGTACCCCAGGTCATTCCGGAGCCAACTGCAGTCATTAAAATCAAGTCACCTGTTGCTATTTTTCCGTCTCTAAGCGCCCAGTCCAAAGCAATTGGAACAGAAGCGCCGGCGGTGTTTCCTATCTTGTCTAAGCATATCTGGACTTTATCGACGGGAATATTTGTGTCTTCAGACACCTTTTTAAGAATATTGATATTGGGCTGATGTGGCAAGACTATGCCGACCTCTGTTGTTGATATGCTATTTCTAGACAACACTTTTTTAATTGACTTCGGAAGAGCGTTTGTTGCAAACTCAAATATTTTTCTTCCGATCATGTCAAAATAATGTCTTCCATCTTCTACTGTATTATAGTCGGCAGGGTATTCTGATCCTCCTCCCCTTACAGTGAAATACTCTTTTCCGGATCCATCAGCACCCAGATCAAAATCAAAGAATCCTGTTGGACTAGCTTCTATAATAACAGCGCCGGCTCCGTCGCCAAAATAGACACACTGCCTATCATCCCAATCAGTAATTCGAGAATATGTTTCAGCTCCGACTAAAAGTATTTTATTAAATTGATTTTGTGAAAGCATTGAGCTAGCTAGGGTCAAACCATAAACAAAACCGGTGCATACTGCATTAATATCAAATGCACAACACCCATTAGCCTTTAACTTATCTTGTAAAATACACGCTGTTGATGGACTTATTCTATCAGGTGAAGATGTTGCAACAATAATTGCGTCTAATTCGGATGCCTCAATACCTGAAGCCTCTAGTGCTTTTATACTAGCATTAAGTGCTAAGTCTGATGTTACTTGATCATCAGCAGCAATTCTTCTAGTAACAATGCCTAAATTTTTTTGAACCCATTCATCTGATGTTTGGACTCCGTTTTTAGCAATATCGCTATTAGATAAAATACGATCAGGTAGGTAAGAGCCAGTCCCTATAATTCTTATTGACATTAGTCTTCACCTCTAATATTTTTTTCAGTTAAATTCTTTTCAGAATATTTTCCTTCTAGAGGGTTTGAAAACATAGGGGCGTAATAATGGTCACACCCTTCAAAGTAATAGTGTGTTGCTTGTGAAAGTCTTGATTTATTTTCAGGATTTTCAATAGGTGTTCCGCCATGCAATAAATTGGCACTCCATATTAAAGCAGAACCTTTCTTAATTGTCAGCGGAATTGGTGCTACACCTTTTGCCTCCATTAGCCTTCTAGTAAACTCTTCATACTCAGCATAGTTGTCAAATTGATCCCCATACTTTGTTGGTCCAAGTCCTATAGAGGTAAAGTCCACTTCAGGCCAATGGTGGCTTCCCGGGACATAGCCTAATGTTCCATTTTCAGCGCTCATATCTTCAAAAGCAACCCAGCATGCTGCAACCCAACCAGATGGTGTGGTGGAGAAATGTATTGCATCGCTATGAATTGGCTGATTTGTTGGGCCTCTAAAATTAATTGTTTGAAATGGTAATGCTTTTCTATCAAAAAGCATCTCTAAAGTTGATATTACCTTTGGATTGTTTGCTATGTCTCTAACTGCTTCTGACCACTTCCACGCTTCAAACACACGTGGGTTTTTACTGTAGTGATATCCTTCATCTTGAGTTTTTCCACCTACATTTTGTGTCACATCATTCTTTATCTTTTGGATAATATAATCAGAAAGATTTAAATCTATTGTGACGTATCCGTCTTCATAAAACTTTTGAGCTAGCTGTCTTTCCTCAAATGTCAAGTCTAAGTCTGATTTAAGCAACTCATAAAAGAAAGGTGACATTGTCCAAGGACATGTCATTGCATGCTTGTCTGTAAAGTACTTAGACATTATCTGCTCTTTAAAAAGTTGGGATCTTTTGATAGACGTAAGACAGCTTCACGATCTCGCTCCTTGTGAAGCTTTGGTGGATTACCTATCCAAACACTCCATGGCGTTAGTTCGTTTCTGGTGTAGATAAATGATTTTGCGCCGACTGTACAGCCTTCCGGAAGAGTTACAGATGGCATTACCATTACATCTGATGCGATACCTGAATGGTCTTTAAAAGTTATGTCACCATGGAATACTCTATTAGAACCCCAAAAATCATTGACTGGGCCATGCTTTCCGCTATAGTCTTCTGAGGCGCAAAATAGTTTAGACCCATACCCAATAAAACACCAGTCACCAATTGTTACAGTGTGATCTAAGCCTCCGCCAATAACTACATGGGATGTAATTTGTACATTACTACCTACTTTTAAATTAGTAGTTATCCAGCAGAATGGGTCTATTCTAACATTGTCTCCGAGAAAAACTTTGGATGGGTCTACAAAAAGAGTATTATGGCCGATAAAAACATTTTCCCCACAATACCCTAAGCTTTTTTTTATATCTTCATTCCATCCAATCATATTAGTACCGATTAACAACGCTCACAATGTGATTTCTGTCTTCTTCGCTAAGCCACCAACCAACAGGGATATTGACATGTTGAGAGCAAAATTCTCTTGCTCCTGGTAGTTCACTATCCAGCTTTCTGAATTCTTTAAAAACAGAATATGTATCGTTTCTTACGTGGACGGGATCGCTGGCAATTCCATTTTCTGCCAAATGAAGCATAAAATCTTCCCTGTCTTTAACTAAAACGGTATAAATCCAGCAAGAAGACTCAGACTTTGGATCTACTCTCATCTTTGTAACTCTTGAATTGTTGATATTGTCGTTGTAGTAGTGATAGTTTCTTTTATGACCATTCACAATATCGTGGACATGATTCATTTGCAATATACCAATAATAGAGTTTGTATTATTCATATGATATTTGAATCCGGACTCTGTAATATCTTGTTCCCACTTGCTACCTTGATACTTTCTGTTAAGCCCGAACCATCGCAAAGATTTAATTCTTTGGTCGTCTTCTGAAGTCTTGCTACAAATTGCGCCGCCGTCTGCAGTTGTTATATGTTTAATTGCCTGAAAGCTAAAACACACATAGTCACTGTGGGTTCCAATTGGTTGGCCCCTATATGTTGCACCAAGAGCATGTGCAGCATCCTCTACGACCTTCACACCATGCTTAGATGCTATATCATTAATGGAGTCGATGTCAAATGGTTGGCCGGCCCAGTGGACGCCTACAATAGCTTTAGTCTTTGGGGTAATCAACTTTTCAACGCTTTGAGGGCAAATATTACCTGTTGTCGGATCAATATCTGCCCATACTAGTTTTGCTCCGTCATTAAAGAAAGGCTCATTTGTTGCCATGCATGTCATTGGAGTTGTAATTACCTCATCGCCAGGTTCGACTCCACACATTCTAGAAGTCAATGCTAGCGCACTAGTGCAACTATTTACTAATGAAGTATTTTCATTTTCAACGTATTCTCCGAAAAGTCTTTCAAACTTATCAGAGTATTCACCCTCTGTAACAAAACCGGATTCCCAAACAGAAGCTACTGCTTCTGCTACTCCGTCGGGGGTGTGCACTTTAAATAGTGGAATCACTTTTGGCTCCTTAACTTGTTTTCGTAATACTCTTTAATTTCTTGAAGTGTGGTTTTTAGGTGTCTTTTCTGACTCCAGCCGAGGGCCTGCGTCTTTGAGCAGTCTAGCGCGTACCTTAGGTCACAGCCTGACCGGTCTGACGAATGATCTGCAATATCTGCATAATCTTTGTCAAATATTTCAGCAATAATTTCTACAATTTCTTTAACAGAGTATTCTTCGTCTGCTGCAATATGATAATAGTTGTTTTCTTCGCCCTTGTCAACAATTGCATAAAGTGCTTCAACATTGTCTTCAACATGAATCCAGTTTCTTACGTACTCTCCATTTCCATGGACAGGAACCATTTCACCTTTAATCAAGGATGTAATAGCACGAGGAATCAACTTCTCATGATGCTGGCGCTTTCCATAATTGTTTGTTGTTCTAGTAATAAGATA
>MDTB01024536.1_pt1 | contig 25127 bp, 29 predicted proteins | sample 811161 | NCBI WGS metagenome assembly MDTB01 (sample SAMN05326650, study PRJNA326480) | marine metagenome | isolation source: seawater | place: Mediterranean Sea | collected 2009
AAGGTAATTTTTATTGGTTTGGCGTCACTTACTTTTCCGCATATATTGTTAGAATATCTTTTAGAAAAAAATGAAAAAAGAACTTAAAATTTATTTAGCCTCTCCAAGAGGATTTTGCGCTGGAGTTAAAAGAGCAATTGAGATAGTTGAAAAATCAATAAGTAAATTCGGTACTCCCGTATACGTAAGACATGAAATTGTTCACAACAAACAAGTTGTTGAAGAGCTAAAAGAAAAAGGAGCAATTTTTGTAGATGAATTATCTGATGTAGAGGATATAAGTAGACCTGTAATTTTTTCAGCGCATGGAGTCCCTAAATCAGTCCCAGAGGAAGCTAAATTAAAAAATTTGTCCTTCGTCGATGCTACTTGTCCGTTAGTTTCAAAAGTACATAGAGAATCAGAACAATTAAATAAAAATGGATTTGAGATTTTATTAGTTGGTCATAAAAATCATCCAGAAGTAATCGGTACTATGGGTCAACTCCCAAAAGGATCAATTAAATTAATTGAAACTAAAAATGATGTAGAAAATTTAAAGACTGATGATTTTAAAAAGCCTTTAGCTTATATTACTCAAACAACTCTTTCAGTAGATGACACAGCTGAAATAATTAATACGCTTAAAAAAAAATTTCCAAAAATCAAAGGACCTATTAAAGAAGATATTTGTTATGCTACTACCAACAGACAATCTGCAGTAAAAGAAATAGCATCAAAATGTGATATTTTTTTTGTAGTAGGCAGTCGTAATTCATCCAATTCTGCAAGGTTAGTAGAGGTTGCAAAAAAAGCGGGTTGCAGTAAATCCCATTTAATGCATTCTGAAAAAGAAATTCCCTATGAAGAAATAGATAGCTCTAACACTATTGGAATCTCTTCTGGGGCATCAGCGCCAGAAAAATTAGTTCAAACATTGCTAGATAATATAAAAAAAGATCGAAAAGTTTCTATAGAAGAGGTAATAGTTGCTGAAGAAAAAGTTGTTTTTAAATTACCAAAAGAGCTTATCTAATGGCGGTCTATACAAAGTTAAATCAAAATAAAATTGAAGAAATTTTATCTAATTATAACTTAGGAAAATTAGACTCATTTAAAGGAATTGAAGAAGGAATAGAAAATACGAACTATTTTCTGTCAGTAAATAAAAAAAAATTTATACTTACAGTTTATGAAAAGAGAGTAAAGTCAGAAGATCTTCCTTTTTTTTCAAATTTGATGTCCTCTTTGAATAAAGCAAATTTTAATTGTCCCGCACCAATCTCTAATAATAAAAACAATACTATTACAGATTTTGATGGAAAAAAATTAATGATTGTCTCTTTTCTTGAGGGTAAGGCAAAACAAATTTTATCGCCGTCGAACTGTAAATCTATAGGTGTAGAGATAGCTAAAATGCATTTACTTACAAAAAATTTAAAATTAAAACGCAAAAATGATTTTTCTGTGAATTCCTGGAGAAAACTATTTGACGCTGTTAAAACTAAGTGTGCAAAAATACATAAAGATCTTCCAAAATTAATTGAACAAAATCTCAATGATGTTGAGAAAAATTGGCCTCAAAATTTACCCAAAGGAATTATCCACGCTGATTTATTTCATGATAATATTTTTTTTATTCAAGATAAATTTAGTGGTCTAATTGATTTTTATTTTTCTTGTGAGGATTTTTTTGCTTTCGAAATAGCAATTTGTTTCAACGCTCTTTGTTTTGATGGTCTAAAAAGTAATTTAAGTTTTAATGTTACTAAAGCAAAGAATTTTATCGATGGATATTCATCTGTGAGAAAGCTTACAGAAGAAGAAAGAAGCAGTATTAAAGTATTATCTCAAGGGGCTGCTTTAAGATTCCTGTTAACTCGAGTTTTTGATGCATTAAATACAGTTGAAGGTGCAATTGTTAAAGTCAAAGATCCAATGGAATATTTAAGGAGGCTAGAATTTCACAAAAACGCAAAAAATTACGAAGATTATTTTTTTTAATGAAACTTAAGATTTATACAGATGGCGCATGTTCAGGAAATCCAGGAAAAGGAGGATGGGCTGCTATAATTATATATAACAACTTAAATCAATTAAGTATCTCTGGTAGTGAAGATGAAACAACTAATAATAGAATGGAATTAATGGCTCCTATCATGGCACTAAAAAAGATTAAAAAAAAATCTGAGATAGTAATCTATACAGACTCCAAATACGTAAAAGATGGGATTACTGACTGGATTAAAAAGTGGAAATCTAATGATTGGAAGAATTCAAACAAAAAACTTGTAAAAAATAAAGATCTTTGGATTAAGTTGGACGATTCATGTCAAAAACACAAGGTTAATTGGAAATGGGTTAAAGCCCACGCTGGAAATAAATATAATAATTTAGTTGATGAGTTGGTAGTTTTACAAACTAAATAGCATTTAAAAAATTTTCAGCGGAGGATAGCTCACAAATAGCTGTTTCTTTTTCCTCTTCTATTTTTTTTACTTCTCCATTTTCAACCAGCATAGTGTATCGATTAGATCTTAGTCCTAGTCCCTTTTCAGATTTATCTACTTCCGCTCCTATAGATTTTGTAAATTTTAGAAATGGGTCACCAGCCATGAGTATTTTAGTTCCAGTTTTTTGATTTTCACCCCATGCTTTCATTACATTTGGATCATTTACTGCAACACATACAATTTTTGAAATTCCTTTTTTTTTAGCTAAGTCGTAGTTTTTTATATAACCAGGCAAATGAAGTGCCGAACATGTTTTGGTAAATGCTCCTGGCATACCTAGAATAATAATCTTATTGTTTTTGCATAGATCTAAAATATTAATTTTTTTAACAACATTATATTGATCAAGATAAAATAATTCTGAGTCTGGTAATTTATCGCCTACTTTTAATCTCATTGTAATTTGCTTAAAATATAATTCTTAACTTCTTTATTTGAATTTCTAATGATATCAAATTTTTCTTTTTTATCCACATTCATTTTTAAATGAACTGGAGCATCTAGACTTTTGCCAGTAGCTTTTTTTATAGTATCATTGAATTTATAAGGATGAGCTGTTCCAAGAATTATTATATTCTCTAAATTTTTTATTTTATTTGCTGCCCCAAATCCAGTTGCGGTATGTGGGTCAATAATAAATTGATGATCTTTAAAAACTTTATTTATAATTTTTTGTGTTTCTTCGTCTGTGATTTTAATACCTTCAAAATCTTTCTTTATTTTTTCAATTTCCTTTTTTTGTAATTTAAATGATCCTTTTGATGCGAGCTCATTCATTAAAGAACTTACATTTTTGTCATTTTCATCCACAATATAAAACAACAATCTCTCAAAGTTACTTGCTACTTGAATGTCCATGCTTGGAGTGATGGATGGTTGCACTCTGTCTGGCTTATATTCACCAGTATTTATTACTCTTTGTAAAATGTCATTTTTATTTGTAGCAACTATTAGTTTATTTATTGGTAACCCCATTTTTTTAGCAATATAGCCAGCATAAATATCTCCAAAATTTCCAGTTGGCACTGAGAAGCTAATATTTTCTTTTTTTAATTTAAAGTATGAGTAGAAATAATAAACAATTTGACAAACAATTCTCGCCCAATTAATAGAATTAACTCCAGACATATTTATTTTTGCTCTAAAATCGTCTTCATTAAACAATTCTTTTACAATTTTTTGACAATCGTCAAAAGTTCCCTCTATTGCAACATTATAAATATTTGCCCCTCCAATAGTTGTCATAATTTTTCTCTGGGTATCAGAAATTTTATTATGTGGATGTAGTACAAAAAGATTTATGTTTTTTCTATCTGTTAATGCAGCTATAGCTGCAGAACCCGTGTCACCAGAAGTAGCAACAACTACATTAACAGTTTTGTTTTCAGCAATTCGCAAATGGTCATAAAGATTTCCAATAACCTGCATTGCAATATCCTTGAAAGCTAAAGTAGGACCACGATAAAGCTCTAAAAGATTTGTTTCTCCGATCTTTATTAATTTCACAACTTCATTTTCCTTAAAGTTTTTATATGACTTTTCTATCAAAGAATTTAGTTCATTTTTATTGATTTCATCTAAACAAAAACTGAAAATTATTTCCGTTGCGAGGTCTGTGTAATTTAATTTACTTAATTTTTTTAAATCTTCTTTATTGTATTTTTTTATTTTTCTTGGTAAAAATAATCCACCGCCTGGGGCTAAACCTCTTAAAAAAATATCCTTAAAACTAAATGCTAAAGATTTATCTCTTGTGCTAAAATAGTTCATTTTTTTCTTCTAAAATATAAATAATAAAATATTATCGAAATTGATATTGAGTACCATGTTATAGCATATTTAAGGTGATTATTTGGCACATCAATGGTAATTTTTTTTGGAATTGGTATCTTTACTTGATTGTCTTCAAGAAAAATTACAAATTCATTAAATTGTTTGCCTGTTACTTTGTTGAAATCTTCTAAATTTATTGAAAACCAAACATTGTTTATAATATCGTTGGCTGGTTTAAAAATGTTTGGTTTGTAAATTTGTCTTAAGAGTCCAACAATTATTTGTTCGGAACTATTTTTAGTGTTAATACTTGGATTTCCTTTTAACTCTTTACTAATCCAACCTCTATTAACTAGAACATTTTCATTTTTGTTAGTCTCAAACGGAGTTATTACATCGTAACCTGGTTTTCCTTTATCATTTAAACTATACAAATAAATTTGTTCGTCATAATTGAATACCCCTATAACATTTACTCTTTGGTAGTTTTTTTTGATTAGCTTCGAATACTCTATTGGATTTGACTCTAGTCCAGAAGTTATTTCATTAATAATTTCTAACTTCCATTGTAATCTATAAAGTTGCCATGTACCTAACGCACAAAATATTGTTATAAAAAAAAATACAAATAGCTGAAATAAAAATGCTTTTTTCAATTTGAGATTAACTTCCCCAAATATATATAGCAGCAAATAAAAATAGCCACACTACGTCTACAAAATGCCAATACCATGCTGCTGCTTCAAATCCAAAATGATGCTCGGAATTGGAGTGGCCTTTAATACTTCTAAATAAACAAACAGCTAAAAAAATTGTTCCTACAATTACATGGAAACCATGAAATCCCGTTGCCATATAAAATGTCGAACCATAAATATTTCCATCTATTGTAAAAGTAGCATGATGATATTCATATGCTTGAAAGCAAGTGAAAATAAAACCTAAAAACACAGTGAGCACCAAGCCATTAACAAGACCTTTTCTATCATTCTCTAACATTGCGTGGTGAGCCCAGGTAACTGTAGTGCCAGATAAAAGAAGTATCAAAGTATTTATTAATGGAATATCCCAAGGATCAAATGTTACAATGTCAGAAGGAGGCCATACCGCGCCTACTGCCTCTGTAGGAAATAGACTAGCATTAAAATACGCCCAAAACCAAGCAACAAAAAACATTACCTCTGAAGCAATAAACAATACCATTCCATATCTATGACCTATTTGAACTACTGGAGTGTGATGACCTTGAAATTCTGCTTCTTTTATAACATCTCTCCACCACATAAACGCTCCATAAACTACAAGAGCAAAACCAACTAGCAGAAGCCATAAAGCTTTTGAATGAAAATAATAAACTGCTCCAAATGCTAAAACTAATGTTGCAAAAGAAACATATATAGGCCAAGGACTTGGGTCTACTAAATGAAATCCATGTTTTTTTTCTTTAGACGACATAAACTAAACTTTTTCTTTCTTATAATAATCTGACGAGAAAAAAGTAAACGATAACGTCACATCAGCTATATTTTTAGTTTTATTATCATCCACAACTTTTGGATCCAAGAAAAAAGTTAAATTAAATTCTCTTTTTTCTCCAGCTTTCAAGGTTTGCTTTTCAAAACAAAAACAGCCTATTTTATTTAGATAAATTCCAAAAGGTGATGGAGAAACATTAAAGGATGCTGAACCTGATGAAATTTGATTATTTGGATTCTCAACATAAAATTTTACTGTGTGGACCTCTCCAGGTTTTAAATCCAAAGTCTTTATTTCAGATACAAATTTCCAATTTAAAGTACTATTAATATTTGTATCAAACCTCATTTTGTAATCTTGATTAACAATAATATTTGGAATTTCTTTGTTAGATGCGTTTTGAGTTGTTCCTCCAAATCCAGTTACTCTACAAAACAGATCGTAAAGTGGAACTGCTGCAAAAGATAAACCTAGCATTAAGAAAAAAATGGACAATAAAATAAGTGGTGTAAGTTTTTTTTTATCTATATTCATTATATTTCCCTGTTGTAAATTCCTATATTATAAAACGTTAGAACAAATAAAAAAACCATAAATAAAATAAGAATAATCGCAGTAATTAGATTTTTTTTCTTTTTTTTCATCAAATAACCTTTACTAAATTATCTATCAATAGAACCAAAAATATAACAAATAAGTAAAATATTGAATAAATAAATATTTTTCTTGCAATTATATTTGAAGCTTTTGAACTATTTTCTTTAAATAACTTATAACATAAAAAAATGTAATAAATTGTCGTCGTTAATGAAACTGCTAAGTAAATTAAACTGCCTAAATCAAAAAAAAATGGGCCAATTACTACTGGTAGCATTAATACAGAATATATAAAGATATTTAATTTTGTTTTTTTGGTACCGGCAATAATTGGTAACATTGGTATTTTAGCTTTTTTATAATCACCGGCTTTGTACAAACTTAAAGCCCAAAAATGTGATGGGGTCCAAAAAAATATTATCAAAAATAATAAGATTGGTTCAATTGAAACATATCCCGTAGCTATAGCCCAACCTATTACAGGAGGTAACGCACCTGCAGCCCCTCCAATAACAATATTTTGTGGGGTTTTTCTTTTTAGCCATATTGTATAAATAAAAAAATAAAAACAAATGGTAAACGCTAAAATAACAGCTGATATTAAATTAGCTGAAAAATAAAGTATGGTTGTTGAAAAAATTGATAAAATTATTCCAAAATATAAAGCTTGTTTTTTTTTTACTTTTCCGGTGGGAATAGGTCTTAAACAAGTTCTGCTCATCAGAGCATCCAAATCAGATTCGTACCACATATTTAATGTTCCTGCAGCTCCAGATCCAATTGCTACAGCTATCAATGATATTATAGATGAAGTTAATGAGATGTTTGTAGGAGCAATTAAAAGCCCAACCATGCATGTAAACAATACTAAAGACATCACTCTTGGTTTCATTAAATGTAAGAATGATTGTAGATTAAAAACTACATTGAGTTTAGAATTTCTATATTTTGTTATTGATTGACTCAAATTATTTTACTTTAGGTAGCTCTTCAAATGTATGGAAAGGAGGTGGTGATGTAACGGTCCATTCCAAAGTTGTAGCTCCTTCTCCCCAAGGATTTTGTTCGGCTTTTCTTTTTTTTAAGAATGAATATAAAAGATTTAATAAAAATACTGCTAAACCAATAATGGAAATATAAGAACCAATTGACGATATGTAATTCCAGCCAGCAAAAGCGTCTGGATAATCTACGTACCTTCTTGGCATACCAGCTAATCCTAAAAAGTGCTGTGGAAAAAAAATTAAATTAACACCAATAAACGTAAGCCAAAAATGTAATTTGCCTAAAAATTCTGAATATTCATATCCGCTCATCTTACTAAACCAATAATACCAGCCAGCAAAAATTGCAAAAACAGCGCCAAGAGACAGCACGTAATGAAAATGGGCAACTACATAGTAAGTGTCATGTAATGCTGTGTCCACACCAGCGTTAGCTAAGACTACTCCTGTCACGCCTCCAAGCGTAAATAAAAAAATAAATCCAATAGCCCAAAGCATTGGTGTTTTAAAGCTTATTGACCCTCCCCACATAGTTGCAATCCAAGAAAAAATTTTTATTCCAGTAGGAACCGCAATAATCATAGTAGCTGCTAAAAAGTAAGCTTTAGTATCAGTATCCAATCCGACGGTATACATATGGTGAGCCCAAACTACAAAACCAACAACTCCTATAGCAACCATCGCATACGCCATGCCTAGATAACCAAAAACAGGTTTTTTAGAAAAAGTTGAAACTATGTGGCTAATCATTCCAAAACCAGGAAGGATTAAAATATAAACTTCTGGATGTCCGAAAAACCAAAACAAGTGTTGAAAAAGGACTGGATCACCTCCAGTTTGGGCTTCAAAAAAAGCTGTTCCAAAATTTCTGTCGGTTAATAGCATAGTTATTGCTCCAGCTAAAACTGGTAGAGATAATAAAAGTAAAAAGGCAGTTACAAGTATAGACCAAGAAAATAATGGCATTTTATGTAACGTCATTCCTGGAGCTCTCATATTTAAAATAGTAGTTATAAAATTAATAGCTCCTAAAATTGATGAGGCTCCCGCAACGTGCAAACTAAGAATTGCTAAATCCATTGCTGGGCCTGGTTGTCCAGTTTTTGAAGACAAAGGAGGATAAATAGTCCAACCACCTCCTACTCCTTGAGCGCCGGGCGGGCCGTCTACAAATATTGATGATAATAACAATATAAAAGCAACAGGTAATAACCAAAATGAAATATTATTCATTCTTGGAAAAGCCATATCTGGCGCTCCTATCATAATAGGAACAAACCAATTTCCAAACCCTCCAATCATTGCTGGCATAACCATAAAAAAAATCATTATTAATCCATGGCCCGTAACTAAAACGTTATATAAATGATAATTTCCTCCAAGAATTCCATCCCCAGGGTGCATTAATTCCATTCTCATTATAACTGAGAAAGCGGAACCAATAATTCCTGCTATAATTGCAAAAATTAAATACATTGTTCCTATGTCTTTATGATTAGTTGAATATGCCCATCTCTTCCAACCAGTGGGGTTATGATGGTGACCGTCTATTGTTTTTTCTCCGTACATTATTTTATCTTTTTAATTTTTTTTGCTAATTTATTATTAATATTTAAATTCTCTTTTGCAAATTTCACCTTAGCTTCCTCTAGCCACTTTTCATATTCTTTTTCGGTTACTACATTAACAGTAATAGGCATAAAAGCATGTTTAATTCCGCACAATTCTGAACATTGTCCGTAAAAAGTTCCTGTTCTGTCAGCTTTAAACCATGTTTCATTAATTCTTCCAGGTACAGCATCCCTTTTTACCCCGAAAGATGGGATGGCCCAAGCATGCAGCACATCGTTAGCTGTAATCATTACTTTTACAACTTTATTTACTGGCACATAAACTTCATTATCTACGGTAAGCAGCCTTGGTTGATTTTCTTTTAAATCTTTATCGTTAATCATATACGAGTCAAAAATAATATTCTCATCAGGGTACTCGTATCCCCAATACCATTGGTAACCTACTGCTTTAATTGTAACATCAGCCTTAGGAATTGTATCTTGAGAATATAATACTTTAAAAGATGGAACTGCCATTACGATCAAAATTAAACAAGGTATTAGAGTCCAAAGAACCTCAACTAAAGTATTGTGGCTAGTGGTTGAAGCTATCTTGTTTTTTGACTCTCGATATCTTACGCAAGTGTATAAAAGTAAAAATAAAACAAAAGCTGTAATAGCAGTAATAATTGGTAATAGCATATAGTCATGAAACCAAACGATGTCAGTCATACTTTTTGATGCAGATTTTTGAAATCCTAATTGCCAATCTTTCGGTTCATTAGATAGAACTGTGGTTGGTAATAGGCCAAAAATTATGTAAGACAATTTTTTAAACATAAGTTTTTATACATTTTTTAGATGATTTCACAATTTCAATTAATGCGACAATTAATGAAAATTATTGATAAAATTAACCAATGAAATAGCGCTTATAACAGCAGTGTCGGATCTAAGTACATTTTTTGATAGTGTGAAAGGAACTACATTTGAAAATCCAAGTATTAATTCTCTTTCAGCTGGTGAAAAATCTCCCTCAGGACCTATTAATATAGTCTTAGCATAGTCTCCTTTTAAATCCTCTTGAGTCAAACAATTGTTGGAATGAATATCTGCAAACAAAATTTTATTAGTTTTATTTAAATTATTTATAAAATCTTTCAATTTAGTTATCTCAATAACTTTCGGTGGTTCAAGTTGGTTTGATTGTTCAGTTGCTTCAATTATAATTTTGTTAGCTCTATCGAGGTTTAAGTCTTTTACTTGTACGTATTCAGATATAATCGGAATAATCTTACCAACTCCTAATTCAGTTGCTTTTTGTAAAATTGTTTCCAAAGGATTTTTTTTTACCAAACATATTGCTAGCTCGATATTCGATGTCGTAGAAGACTCTCTCACTTTATTTAAAAACTTTACCTCAACTCTATCTTTTTCTAAAAAAATTATTTCACTAACCCACTCTCCGTCTTTATTGAAAATATTTATATTTGAACCACGTTTTAATCTCATCACGTTAGCTACATAATGTGTGTGCTCTTTTGACAATAGAGAAGTTGTATTTTCAGTAATATTATTAGGAAAGTATAATCTTATGTTGCTCATAAGATCTATATACAATAAAAATGTTAATAAATTAATTACAAAAAGGAGTTATCATGGAAAAAGGTGAAAGAGCAGGAGAAAGCCCAATAGGGATAAATGTTGTAGAAGGAAAATCATATTACTGGTGCTCTTGTGGTAAAAGTTCAAAACAACCATTTTGTGATGGATCGCACGATGGATCAAAATTTGGTCCAAAGATTTATAAAGCTGAACAAACAAAAAAAGTTTTTTTCTGTACCTGTAAACAAACTGATGATCCGCCTTTATGTGACGGCTCACACAATAAAAAATGAAAATTAAATCTATAGTATTTGATGCTTATGGTACATTATTTGATGTAAATTCTGCAGCTGAAAAATGCAAAGATAAAATCGGTGACAAATGGGAATCTTTTGCAAATTTTTGGAGAACTACACAACTAGAATATACTTGGTTGAGAAGTTTAATGAAAAGACATAAAGACTTTTGGAGTATCACAGAAGATAGTTTAGAAAAATCTATGAGGGTTTTTAATGTTGAAAAAAGTATGAAAGATGAATTGTTAAATCTTTATAAAATTTTATCTCCCTATCCTGAAGTTAAAGAAGTATTGAAAAGTTTAAAAAGAAAAAATTTAAAAATAGCTATACTTTCAAATGGTACTCCCACTCTTTTAACTCAATTAGTTAACAGCAATGATTTGACTAATTTATTTGATGATCTTTTTTCTGTAGAAGAGGTAAAGATTTATAAACCAGACCCAAAAGTTTATGATCTTCCTATAAAAAAGTATGGTATAAAACCAGATGAGATTGCCTTTTTAAGTGCAAATACCTGGGATGTTTCCGGGGGAGGAAACTATGGATATTACTCTGTGTGGGTTAATAGAAACAAATCTCAATTTGATATCCTTGATTACAAACCTAAAAATGAAATCGACAACTTATCGCAGTTACTTAAAATTATCTAAAAGGTATTAATATCTTAAAATGGTAGAAATCGAAGTCAAAAAAATTATCAAAGCGGTAGAAGCATCGGATGGTGCTGGTGTTAGGCTTAAAAGAAGTATTGGAACTCCAGAGGCAGATTATATTGATCCTTTTTTAATGCTTGATGAGTTTGGATCTGAAAACAAAGATGACTATGTAGCAGGATTCCCTCCCCATCCTCACAGAGGTATAGAAACGGTGACCTATATGTTGAATGGTGAATTTGAGCACGAAGATAGCATTGGTTCTAAAGGAAAAATGAAACCAGGAGATGTTCAGTGGATGAAGACAGGTCGAGGAATAATTCATTCGGAAATGCCAGCCATGACTGAAGGAAAACTACTAGGTTTTCAGTTATGGATTAATATGCCAGCTAAATTAAAAAAGAGTAAGCCTGAATATTTCTACATTAAAAGTAATCAAGTTGGAATTCACAAAGACAATGAAAAAGTAGTAAAAACTATAGCAGGCAAATTTGAAAGAGCTACCGGCCCTCAAATAAATCATAATGTGGAGCCAATCTACCTTCACATAGTTTTAAATGAAGGAAAAGAATTTAATTATAAAATTCCTAATGGACATAATTCATTTTTATATTTACTTAAAGGTGAACTAAAAATAGGTAAAAAAGAACATAATAAAACTGGAAATTCTAATCTAATTTTACTTGAGAGAGGTGACAAGATTACAGTCAAAGCTAATAAAAAAACTGAATTTCTTTTTATCGCGGGAAAACCGATTGGGGAGCCTATTGCTAGAGGTGGGCCATTCGTAATGAATACAAAAACTGAGATACTAGAAGCTATTCAAGAATATAACGATGGAAGATTTGCTAAATATTAAATGTTCAAGTACGTTACTTGAAAAATGTCAAAATCAATAATTATTAAAAAAAATGGAGGTCCGGAAGTTTTAGAACTTAAAGAGGTAAGCGTGGGTTCTCCTGGTCCTGACGAAATTAAAGTTACTAACTATGCTATAGGATTAAATTATATTGATACCTACCATAGATCTGGTTTATATCCTCTATCTTTACCAAGTGGCATCGGTCTTGAGGCAGCTGGAAAAATTGAAGAAGTAGGATCAAATGTTACCGAATTAAATAAAGGGGATAATATTGCTTATGCGTCTATGCCATTAGGTGCTTATGCTCAACAAAGAATCATACCAGCGAAAATTACTGTAAAAGTACCTGACGGAATTTCACATAAGTTAGCGGCAACTCTTATGACGAAAGGTTTGACTACTAATTATTTATTAACCAAAACCTATAATTTAAAAGCTGGTGAAACTATTTTATTTCATGCTGCAGCAGGAGGGGTGGGTCAAATATTTGCTCAATGGGCCAATAGCATAGGTGCCAAAGTAATTGGTACAGTTGGAGCTGATAAAAAAATAGCAATTGCAAAAGAAAATGGTTACGAACATGTGATAAATTATTCGAAAGACGATTTTGTTAAAGAGGTAATGAAATTAACAAACAATAAAGGCGTTTCAGCAGTCTTTGATGGAGTTGGAAAAGATACTTTCAAAGGTTCAATCGCATGCTTAAAACCTAGAGGAATGATGGCAAGTTTTGGTAATGCATCGGGACCTTTGGATCCCGTAAATGTACCTACAGATATACAATCCAAAAGTCTTTTTTTAACAAGGCCTACCATCGGGCATTATTTTACAAATAGAACAGAACTTCAACAAGGAGCTAATGATATATTTGAGAAAGTTAAATATGGAAAAATTAAAATTAAGATATCCAAAGAATATAAATTAGCAGACGCAAAAAAAGCACATCAAGATTTAGAAGCGAGAATATTAACAGGCCCTGCTATATTAGTTCCTTAGTATGGATATGAAGATAATTTCTCCATGCATAAGTATTTGTAAAACAGATCCTGTGACAGGTTTTTGTTATGGTTGTGCAAGAACTAATGAAGAAAAAAGAAGATGGAAAGAAGGAAACACAACAATAGATTGGAAAAAGAATAATTTAAAAGAAATAACGCAAAGAATGGAGGGTTGGCAATTAGAAACTTTTCATGAGTCATACAGTTACAAATTAAAAAATGGTATTTCTTTATTTAAAAAAAATCATCTAGAAAAAAAATGAAATCATAAGTCTTTTTTCATAGAGTCCATATCACTTAAATGAAATTTAAGAGCCTGATTTGAGAGCCTGATTTCTTGTAAAAATAAAAAAATAGAAACTATCATACAAAGACAACATGCAGCAAAATTAAGACGAGCAAATTGTATTGTATTCATATAAAGCATCAACACTGTAGACATATTAAAAAGAAATCCAAATGCTGCGAAACCCATAACATATTTTAGTAAATTAGTTCTTTTATTTAAAACATGTAGTTGGTTTTCCCATTCAGGTGGTACTTTTTTTTCAAATATATACTGATCGTGAATCTGCCTTATAAGAGCACTCAATGTATGAAATCTATTACTATACATTGTCATCATTAAGGGAATGGCTGGAAACATTAACGCAGCAACTGTGTAATCTATATCCATATCGAATCAAATTGATTATGTAGATAGTGTTTGGTATTTACAAGTCATATTTTAATGGAACAATTAAAAATATTTATTGATTTAACCAGATTAAATAGACCTATTGGGTTTATGCTTTTATTTTGGCCATGTTCATGGGGTTTAGCCTATTCATACTCTTTGAACAAAGATCTTGAGATTTTTAGCTACTATTTAATTTTATTTTTTTAGGCTCAGTATTGATGAGAAGTGCCGGTTGCATAGTAAATGATGTGGTAGATAAAAAATTTGATAAGAAAGTTAAAAGAACTAAAAATAGACCTCTCGCGTCTGAAAAAATTTCAATAAATAATTCTTTAATTTATGCCACGATACTTTGTTTTTTAGCTTTTTTAATTCTTATTCAATTTAATTTAAATACTATAATATTAGGAATGGGATCTATGATCTTTGCTTTTTCTTATCCATACATGAAAAGAATAACTTATTGGCCGCAATTGTTTTTAGGTTTAACATTTAATTGGGGGATCATAATGGCTTGGACAGCAACAAATAATGCTATTTCTTCAGAAATAATTCTACTTTATATATCAGCCATATTTTGGACATTGGGCTATGACACCATTTATGGGGTTCAAGATATGGCAGATGATGAAATTATAGGTTTAAAATCAACTTCAATTAAATTTAAAAAAAATATTAAACTTTTCGTTGGTGTGGCTTATTTGATATCTTGTTTAATAATAATAGTTTTATTTAAGAATAATCTTGGGTTAAATCTGTTTACAAGTTTTTTTTCGATTTTTATTTTAACTTTACTATATCAAATTATAAAATTTAACAAGGTGAATGCTGAAAATTGTTTAAAAGCTTTTAGATTAAATAATTTTTCGGGTCTTTTGTTATTCATAGGTATTTGTACTACTAATTTATAAAATGAAATTTGAAGAACTTAAACAAATATTAAAACGTTTATATAAGGAATATGTTAGCAAACATCTAAAAAGAATTTTTATAGCATTATTTCTTTCAATATTAGTTGCTGGAAGCACTTCAAGTATTGCATGGTTGTTAGATCCAGCAGTTAAAAAAATTTTTATCGATCAAGATAGAACATTAGCCTGGTTAATACCTCTTATAATCATATTGGCTTTCGCTACGAAAGGCTTAACGCTATATTTCGCAAGGATGAATATTATAAGAGTTTCGCAAGAAGTTTGTGGTGAAATTCAAAAAAAAATATCAAATAATATTTTATTTTCTGACATTAAAACTATAGATAATCGACACTCTGGAAAATATATTTCAAATATAATGTACGACTCTCATCAAGTTCAACAACTTGTGGGAGTTGGAGTTCTGAATTTAATGAAAGATAGTTTTTCTGTAATAGCTTTAGTTTCGCTAATGTTTTATCAAAATTGGAAATTAGCAATGTTTGCAATTTTAATGATCCCGCTAGCTGGAGGCCTTGCTAAAAGTTTAGGAAGAAGAATTGCAAAAGTAGTGACTCAAGCAGGTGAAATTTCTGGTAATTTAGCAACATTTTTATCAGAGACGATAAAAGGTTCAAAAATGATAAGAATCTACCAAAGGGAAAAAAGCGAAAACAAGAAAGGGAACAAATTAATTGATGATCTAGTCGAAAAAAATATAAAGCATGACAGTGTTATCATAAGAGCAACTCCAATAATGGAAACTCTTACAGGTTTGATGATAGCTGGATTTATATTTTTTTCTGGTAAGCTTATTTCTGCAGGTGAACTAGAAGTAAACAATTTTTTTTCATTTTTGGCTGCTATGATGTTGGCTTATCAACCGATTAGAGCTCTGGCTACTATTAATATGGTGGCATATCAAGGGGCAGCAGCATTTAAAAGGATATCAAAAATAATAGATAAGAAAATTGAAATTCAAAATGAACCCTCTTTTCCAGATTTAGAGGTGAAAAATTGCAACATAGTTTTTAAAAATGTTAGTTTTAATTACGAGACGACTAACAGTCAGGCGATCAAAAACCTTGATCTAAATATAAAAGGTAATGCAATGACTGCTTTGGTTGGTCATAGTGGAGCAGGAAAAAGTACAATAATAAACCTACTTCCTAGATTTTATGATCCTCAACAAGGACAAATTATTATTGACGATCAAGAAATTTCCAAGATATCTTTAAATTCACTTAGAAAAAATATTTCTTTAGTTAGTCAAGATGTAATATTATTTGATGATTCAATTAGAAATAATATAGCCTTCGCTAAATTTAACGCTTCAGATGAGGAAATTACAAACGCATGTAAATTTGCAGCTGCAGAAGAATTTATTAATAATATGCCTGATAAATATAATACAATAGTAGGAGAAAATGGTATCAAATTATCTGGAGGGCAAAAACAAAGAATATCAATCGCAAGAGCAATACTAAAAAAATCTCCTATTATATTACTTGATGAAGCTACATCTTCTTTAGATACTGGTTCTGAAGAAATTGTTCAAAACGCTATTTCAAATTTAACAAAAAATAAAACTACAATAGTTATCGCACACCGACTTTCTACCATTCATAACGCAGATAAGATTTTTGTTTTAAAAAATGGAAATTTAGTTGATTCTGGAAATCACGAAAATCTCATAAATACTTGTAAAGAATATAAATCTTTATATGAAAAACAATTAAAATAAATTTAATGTTTGTGCTTTATAAATTTTTTACCTTTTTTTTTTACCCCATATTTATAATATTAATTTACCTGAGAAAATTTATTAATAAAGAGGATAAAAATAGATATAAAGAAAAATTGTTTTCATCAAACTTTAAAGTTGAAATATCTAATAATAAATTAATTTGGTTTCACGCAGCGAGTATAGGAGAAGCTCAAAGTATAATTCCATTGATTAAACAAATTATTGATGTTGAAAAAAATATTGATATTCTTATTACAACAATTTCTTTAACTTCGTCTAATTTATTAAATAAAGAATTTAAAAACAACAAACATATTAAGCACCGGTTTTTTCCCCTGGATGTTAATTTTTTAATCAAAAAATTTTTGTCAGAGTGGAAACCTACAGTGGCAATTTTTATCGACTCAGAAATTTGGCCAAATTTTTTATTAGAAATCAAAAATAAAGATATTCCTCTTATTCTTTTAAACGGAAGAATTACTAAAAAAACTTATTCAAGATGGGTACTAATTTCTCAATTAGCTAGAAAAATATTTGCTTTATTTGATTTGTGTTTAGTCGCGAACAATGAATCTGAAAAAAATCTTAAGAATTTAGGAGCAAAAAATATAAAAAACTTTGGTAATTTAAAGTTTGCGTCAAATAATGATTTAGAAGGCACTAATCAGAAAAATAAAAAATTTTGGTGTGCGATAAGTACTCATGAGGGTGAAGATGCTTTTATTGTTAATACGCATTTAACTCTAAAAAAAAGTAATAAAAATTCTGTTTGTATAATAATTCCAAGACATATTAATAGATCTCAGCAAATTTCAAATATTTGTAGAAATAAAAATTTAACAGTGAAAATTTTATCAAGCAATGAACAGATTGACGAAAATAATGACATAGTTATTATAAACTCCTATGGATTAGTTCCAAAATATTTAAAATTATGTAAAAGTGTTTTTATTGGAAAGTCTCTTATTAAAAAACTTGAGTCAGTAGGAGGACAAAATCCTATCGAAGCAGCAAAATTTGGATGCAAAATCTATCATGGCCCTTACGTCTATAACTTTAAAGATATTTACCAACAACTTAATAAATATAAAATTTCTGAAGAAATTAAAGATGAAATTGATTTATCAAATAAGATAAATTTTGATTTAAATAACAATGATGAGAACATTAATCAAAATGCTATTCAAGATATCAATAATCTTGGTACTAAAATTTTAGAAGAAACTTTTAAAGAGGTAAGAAAATTTTTTTGATGCAAATATTAAAGCCAAAGTTTTGGTCCAAAAAAAATACAATTTTATCCTTCTTAATGTTGCCATTTTCTTTTTTATTCCAAATATTAATAAAATCAAAAAGAATAATTTCTAAAGAAAAAAAATTCGATATTCCTATTATATGTATTGGCAATATCTTTATTGGTGGAACCGGTAAAACACCTTTATCAATTTTTGTTGCTGAAGAATTAAAAAAAAATAATAAAAAACCATCAATAATCAAAAAATTTTATTCAAATCACAAAGATGAACATGAGTTAATTAAAGATAAAATTAATTGCCTCTATTTAGCAAGAAAAAGATCTGATGCTATTCATCAAGCAATGGCTGCAAAATGTGACTTAGCAATTTTGGATGATGGCTTTCAAGATTTTTCTATTAAGAAAGACTTAAATATATTGTGTTTTAATTCTAAGCAATTAATTGGAAATGGAATGACAATACCTTCTGGACCGTTAAGAGAGAGCATGAGCGCTATTGCGAGAGCAGATATTGTGGTAATTAACGGAGAAAAAAGTAAGTTTTTTGAAAATCTAATTTTTAATATATCTAAAAAAACTGAGATTTATTATTCTAAATATATACCTATAAATATCAATAAATTTAAAAATAAAAAAATTTTTGCTTTTGCAGGAATAGGTAATCCAGATAATTTTTTTGATATTCTAACCCAATACAATTTAAATATAAAAAAAAAAATACCTTACTCAGATCACTACGAATTTACTAAAAAAGAATTGAACGAAATTTTAGATTTTTCTTTAAAAAATAACTTGCAACCAATTACAACTGAAAAAGATTATCATAGAATTAAGAAATTTGGATTTAAAAATTTTGATTATTTAGAATTGAAACTAGAAATTTTTGAAAAAAATAAATTTTTTAAAAAGGTTGATGGCTGTTTATGATAAAAACTTTAAAATATTTTTTGGAAGCGTTAGTTGTTTACTCATTTTTTTTAGTAATTAAGATTATAGGCCTTTCTTTGAGTAGAAAATTCTTTGCACTAATATTTAGATGTTTTGGATCGGTAATAAAATCAAATAAAATTATAGATAAAAATTTAAAATACTTTGACAAAGAAATATCAGACTTAAAAAAAAAGGAAATTATTTCTGGTATGTGGTCAAATTACGGTATGACATTTGTTGAATATATATTTTTGAAAAAGTTTAGACAAGAAGACTCTCATATTAAAATAGTTGGAAAAGATATATTAAAAAATATAATAGATAAAAAAAAACCTGTAGTGTTTATTTCTGGGCATTTCGCAAATTTTGAATTGATGTCTATGGAAATTACAAAAGCAGGGGTCCAGTTAGCAACAATATACAGACCTTTAAATAATTTCTTTTTAAATCCTTTTATGGAATACCTAAGAAAAAAATATGTTTGTCAGAATCAAATAAAAAAAGGAAGAAAAAGTATGCGAGAAATTGTTAATTATATTGAAAAAAAAAATAGCATTGCTCTTATGATTGATCAAAGACTAAGTGAAGGCGAAAAAATAAGTTTTTTTAAAAAAGAGGCATTAACTACAACTTTACCAGCACAGTTAGCTTTAAAATATAATTTAGATATTGTGCCAATATTTATAGAAAGAAAAAACAACAATTCATTTGAAATGGTAATCTATGAGGCTCTTAATATATCAAACTTTAAAAACAAAATTGAAATTTCAAACAAACTGAACGAAGTATTAGAAAATATGATTGTAAAGAAACCCAATCAATGGATTTGGACCCATAATAGATGGAAATAAAAATCTAACTTTTTTTTAAACTTTTCAATCGTTCATTGACCTCAACCGGTGAAAAGTAGGCCTCTTGCAACTCCACATTCCAATAACTTAACTTTTGTAAAGGTATCTCCTTTCCAGAAATACTGCAAAGCACAAAGTCTCCCTCTTCTATAACATCAAAAGAGTTATGCTTATATTGAAGTTTAGCTTTTTTTTTATTCATCTATAAATTATATATAATATATCTTTTCATATGAATATTGCTTTAATAGGTAGTGGTGGCAGAGAACATGCTTTATGCCAAAAAATCTATGAGTCTAAATTTACTAAAAAGATCATTTGTATTCCTGGAAATGCGGGTACTGCGAAAATAGCAGAAAATATAGACTTAGATTTTCTTAATTTTAAAAAATTGCTCGTAGTATTAAAATTTTACAAAATAGACTTAGTTATTGTAGGGCCTGAAGAACCACTAGTTAAAGGCATAGTTGATTTTTTGAACAAAAACAAAATAAAAGTATTTGGTCCAAATAAATATGCAGCTCGGTTAGAGGGCTCTAAAGCATTTGTAAAATCCATTTGTAAAGAAAGAGGAATTCCTACAGCAAATTTTAAAATATGTAAAAATAAAAAAGACATAAAAAATTTTTTAAAGAATAATAAACTTCCCTTAGTGATTAAAGCAGACGGTCTTGCTGCTGGAAAGGGAGTTTTTATATGTAAAAAAGAAAGTCAGGTTATAAAATTTTCTAACGAAATTTTTAAAGGAAAGTTTAAAACATCAAAAAAACTAATTATTGAAGAATTTTTAGAAGGTGAAGAAGCTAGTTACTTTTTAATTGTAGATAAAAATAATTTAAAATTTTTTGGTTCTGCTCAAGATCATAAGCGGGTTGGTGAAAAAGATACTGGTCCTAATACTGGAGGCATGGGGGCTTACTCTCCAGCGCCGATAATTAGCAAAAAGATTGAAAATAAAATAATAAAAAGAATAGTTAAACCTACTTTGCTTAGTCTAAAGAAGAAAAGAAAGCCTTACACTGGTTTTCTATACGTAGGTTTAATGATTAAAAAAAATGAACCGTATTTAATAGAATATAATGTCAGAATGGGAGATCCAGAGTGTCAAGTAATTATCCCTAGGTTGAAGACAGATATAGTAAAAATTTTTTCCTGTGCCGTTAAAAATAAATTGAAAAAAATTAAGATTAATTGGAAAAAAATTAATTGTATGACTATTGTATTGTGTTCAAAAGGGTATCCGGGGAAATATATAAAAAATAAAATAATAAAAAATTGTGAAGATATTAAGATTGAAAAAAGTTCATTCATCTTTCATGCTGGAACTAAAGTGATAAATAATAAGTTATTTTCTAATGGGGGAAGAGTTTTGAATATTACATCTACAGGTAAGATTTATAGAAATATAAGGAAAAATATTTTTAAGATTATAAAAAAGATAAATTGGAAATACGGTTTTTTTAGAAAAGATATTGGTTGGAGAATAATTAAATAAATGAGAATTATTAGTGGTAAATTAAAAGGTAAATATTTAAATTTCTTAAAGTCAAAAACCACCAGGCCCCTGAAGGACTCTGTTAAAGAAAATATATTTAATGTTGTTTCCCACTCTAATTTATTTGATGTAAATATTGAAAATTCTAAAGTTTTAGATCTTTATTCGGGTATTGGTTCTTTTGGTTTAGAATGTCTCTCTAGAGGAGCGAATAATGTCACTTTTGTAGAAAAAGATAAAAAGGCGATTGCAGTTCTGAATCAAAACTTATTAAATTTGTCAGTAAAAAATAAAGCAATCGTAAATGAAAGTGAAGTATCTAATTTTTTAAAACAAAAACAAAGCCATAAATTTGATATATTTTTTTTAGACCCTCCATTTGTTGATGCAGTTTATATCGACAATCTTAAACTTATTCGCAAGAACAAAATCTTTAATAAAAACCATATTGTGATTGTTCACAGAGAAAGAAGTGAACGTGATGAGACAAAAAATTTAATAGAATCTCTGATTGTTAGAAATTATGGACGTTCAAAATTAATCTTTGGAAAATTCTTAAGATAATAGTTTTTTTGTATCTTCTTTGACCTTTTCTACTGCCGGTTGGTCAAAAGGGTTAATATTTGCTAATCTTCCTGTAATTACCGTCTCAACCATAAAATATGAAAACAATTCCCCTAAAGTTTGTTCATTAATTGCTTTGATCTTAAACTCTCTAAAAGGTATTTGCTTATTTTTAAAACTTTTAATAATGGCATTTGTTTGAGCTTCTTTAATTTGATTAAGGTTTTTATATTTATAAAAATTTAAAATATTTTCTTGAGATTTTAATTTAATTTTTTTATTTCTATTTTTATCTTGGCTAAATATATAAAATATTTTGTCCTTTTTTCCATCTAAATAAAGCTGTAATAAACTATGATGATCCTTTGGAGCGGGTGAAATTATTGGCAAAAAACCTCTTCCTTTTTTTCCTAAACTTTCAGCAATTAATTGTTGAGCCCAAAATAAAAATTTATCTAATTGGGGCACATAATTTAATAATACTAGATTGTTAAATTGTCTTTTATTCATCAAATTTGTTAAATTTAATGAACTTTCTTTTAAAAATTTTTTATTTTTAGATTTAAAAATTTTTAAAGAGTCTTGTTTTAATTTCGTTATATTAAGTCCCATCAATATAGATGGTATAATACCAACTTCAGATAATACTGAATATCTTCCCCCTATAAATTTTTTGTGTTCTACAAAATAAAAATTTTTTTTTTTAGCTAGTAAATATAGCGCATTATTGTTTCTTTCAGAGATAACCATAATATTTCTAGAATTGTTCTTAATGATTCTCAAAGCTATTAGATTAGATAGGGTTTCAATGGTGTTACCAGACTTAGATATTACAATAAATAAAATTTTAGTTGTTTTCTTTTTAATAAAGATTTCTTTTATTTTAGTATCATCAATATTATTTAAAAAAGTAAAATTTCTGTTTATTTTATGTCCTAAAAAATTGTAAATTGCTTCCGATCCAAGAGACGAGCCGCCCATACCAATTACAACTACGTTTTTAAATTTTTTAAACTTATTAATTTCTTTGATTTTAAAATTATAATTAAAATTTTTATTTAATGTAGAAAAAACATTATTTTGTGAATTTATATTTTTAGTAATATCTGTAAAAATGTTGTTAAAATTTTTTTTTAGCCTTTTGTTAAGTTTCTCTGACAAATACTTTTTTGGAATAGAGTTGTTGTAAATTATATTTCTGTTTTTCACTTTTTAATTTCATCTAATATTGATTTTTCTAAGGATGAAAAGCTATTAGATCTGTTATTAATTTCTTTAGGTACTTTTAATATTTTGTTTACGTTGTTTTCATTCTGCTTGCTTTTTATAACTGATCCTGGTTCTGGTATCTTATCCATATCTGGGGGTTGTGATAACGGTTCTCTTTTTTTTACCAAAAATTCATCAGTTGTTTTTGTTTTTTCATTTCTTAGGACTTTTCCAGCTTCTGAAAATCCACCGCACGAATTAAGAAATAAAATAATTAAAATGTAAAAAAATAATCTAATCATTTGTGTCTTTTTTTTTAAAAAACTCTTTAAAAATTAAACCGAAAATACCTAAAGTAATGAATATATCTGCGATATTAAAAGTAAACCAGTGAAAATTTTGGTAATGTACGTCTATAAAATCTGGCACAGCGAAATATACTATTCTATCATAAAAATTGCCTAAAGCACCTCCGAGAATTATGGAAAATAATATTTTATCGATTAATGTTGATTTAACAATTAAGTAAATTATCAAAATTATTACACCTCCAATTATAGTAGTTATTGAGTTATAAATTAAATTAGAATTAGTGCTAAAAATGCCAAATCCAATTCCGGTATTCCATACTAAATTAAGATTAACTAAATCATTGATAAACGAAACATTATCACTAAAGTTATTTATAATTTTAATCTTTGAGTATCTGTCTAAAAAAAAGACGATAGAAATTAAAAATAGAAAATAAATATTTTCTTTTTTAAGTATTTTATTTTTTATGTCCCTAAAATCAATCAGAGTTTACTTCCCGCTAAATTTGAACATCTTTCACATTTAATTTCTAATATTTTCCAGCACCTCTCACACTTGTTTCCTTTAGCTTTGCTTACCTTAATTTTAATTTCATTGTCTTCCGATAATTTTTTTTCTGCTTTGGATACAATAAAGTACTCTGCTAAATCTATATCTTTAAGTAATTCAAATTTTTCTTTATTTATACTTAATTGAATTTCAGCCTCTAAACTTGAGCCTATTTCTTTACTTATCCTTTTCTCCTCTATTGCAACATTTGTCTCTTGTTTAATTTTGAATAAATTTGACCATTTTTCATCAAGTTTATCATTTTTCCAATTTACAGGTATCTTTACAAAATTATTTTCATGAATACTTTCATTCTCATTGTTGACTAAACTATATATTTCCTCTGTTGTAAAAACTAAAATTGGTGCAAACCACTTTAACAAACTTTCAAGAATAATGTTAAGAACGATTACACAATTTTTTCTTTTCTTTGAATTTAAGCTGTCACAATAAAGAACATCCTTTCTTATATCAAAATAGAAAGAAGAGAGATCTAATGCACAAAAATTGAGCAATTCTTTATAAAGCTTATGAAAATTATAATTTTTTAAATTATCATCTACAGATCTACTAATCATATATAATCTGTTAAGGATATACTGTTCAAGCTCATCAAATTCATTAAATTTTATTTTGTCAAAGTTTTGTTTTTCAAATTTGTCTTTTAAGTTTCCAAGCATAAATCTAAATGTGTTCCTTATTTTTCTGTACGATTCTGCATGTTGAATCAAAATATTCTTATCTATTCTTAAGTCTTCAGCATAATCTGAGGAAGAAGCCCAAACTCTAAGAATATCTGCTCCATAATTTTTTAAGATATCTTCAGGTGAAATAACATTTCCCGTTGACTTAGACATTTTCATGCCTTTACCATCAACTACAAAGCCATGTGAAAGTATACTTTTAAAAGGAGCTTTCCCTCGTGTTCCGCATGACTCTAATAAGGAAGAGTGAAACCACCCTCTATGTTGATCAGATCCTTCAAGATACATATCAGCAGGCCACTTCAAATCTTTCCTTTTTTCTAGTACAAAGCTATGTGTTGAACCGCTATCAAACCAAACCTCGACGATATCATTAAGTTTTTCGTAATCTTTAGTGTTATAATTATCACCTAAAAAAATTTTTGGATCATCTGTAAACCAACAGTCAGATCCTTGTTTTTCATAAATAGATGCTATTCTATCAATTACTTTTTGATCTCTTAATGGCTCTTTCGTTTTTTTATTTATGAAGATTGGTAATGGCACCCCCCAAACTCTTTGCCTAGAAACACACCAGTCTGGTCTTCCTTCAATCATTGATAAAAGTCT
>MDTB01105182.1_pt1 | contig 25126 bp, 38 predicted proteins | sample 811161 | NCBI WGS metagenome assembly MDTB01 (sample SAMN05326650, study PRJNA326480) | marine metagenome | isolation source: seawater | place: Mediterranean Sea | collected 2009
CCTCTTTTTTTTTAATTATCATTGGCTCTATTAATACTTTTTCAATTCTATGGCTATCCATTTCTTTCACAGTAAACAAATGTTTATTATACTCTAATTGTTGACCAATTTTTGGAATATTTCCAAATTTTGTAAAAATAAACCCCCCCAGAGTATCATAATCTCTATCTTCAGGAAATTTCATTTCTGATTCTTCCTCTAAATCATATATTGAAATTTTACCTTCAACAATATAATTTCCATCGTCTAATTTATAAAACTGCGATTCTTCTTTATCATATGGATCTCGGATTTCACCAATAACTTCTTCAACAATATCTTCTAATGTAATAATGCCCTCAGTACCACCCCACTCATCAACAACTATTGCAATATTAGTTTTTTTAATTTTAAAATCTTTTAATAAATCATCAATACTTTTATTTTCGGGTACAAAAAATGGAGAACGTGAAATTAAATTTAAATTTATTTGTGGTCTAGAACCTGTTAAATATGGTAGGATATCTTTAGCAAATAATACTCCTTTTATATCATCAATATTCTTTTTGTAAATTGGAATTTTTGAAAATTGTTTATCTTTTATAACATCCATCACCTCATCTAAAGAAGCCATAGATGGTAGAGCAACCATATCTACACGTGGTGTCATAATTTCATGTACATTTTTTTCATTGAAATCAAAAATAGACTGAATCATTTCTGATTCTTCTGCCTGCAAAGTTCCTTCTTCTTCTCCGACTTCTGTAAGAAGTTTTAACTCCTCTTCAGTATCAAACTCTTTTTCTTTTTTTATAGGTAATAGACGGACAATGCCATTGATTATTGAATAAATTATTAAAACTAATGGTGTTAATATAACTGACATTAGTTTTAGTGGTAAATAAAAGATCTTTACAAATTGCAGCCTATTTTTATTTGCAAATAGTTTAGGTAAAATTTCTCCAAATAAAAGGACTCCAAAGGTTACAATAAAAACATCTAAAAACAAAATTAATGAAGGAGAATAACCTTTTTCCTGTGCAAATTCATGTGTAATTATAGCAGCGATTGATGCAATAATAACATTAATTATTGTATTACCAGTTAAAATAGATACTAATAATTTTCTCGGATTTTCAAGTAATTTTCGTATTTCCATAGGAATATCTTTTCGATGAATTTTTAATTGGAATAGGGCAGTTTCTGAACCAGAAAATACTCCAGATAAAACTAATAAAATCATAAAAAGAAAAATATATCCCATTATGAATAAAATACTTCTGGATATTTATCTAAATATAAATTCTCTAAATAAGTCATTTGAGATTTTCCTTCATCAGTTTTATCATCAAATCCTAATAAGTGTAAACAACCATGAATTAGAATTCTTTTAAATTCTTCTTGCGGTGTTAAATTAAACTTACAGGCATTTTCAAGGATTCTATCCCAGCTTATGTAAACTTCACCATCTATATTTTCACCTCTTTCTTCCAAATTAAATGTCATAACATCAGTAAATACATCCATATTAAAATATTGACATTTCAATTTTCTAAGATAGTCGTCTGTAACTAAAATAAAATGTACATAACCACTTGTTATTTTATTATCGAAAAATATAGATTCCACGCACTGCTTAATTTGGTTAGAAGAAAAAATAGGTAAAGGTTTATATACCTCAGAAATATTAATTTTTATCATGCATAACTTTTAACAGTTTTTAATATTTCTCTTGAGATAATGATTCGTTGAATTTCACTTGTCCCTTCTCCAATTTCTAAGATTTTAGCATCTCTAAAAAAACGTTCTACATCATATTCATGAATATATCCATAACCACCATGAAGTTGAATTGCATCTGTGGTTATTTGCATCGCTTTTTCACTAGAAAATAATTTGGCCATTGCTGCTTCTTTTATAACATCAACTCCTTTATCTTTTAGATATGCAGCATTATAAACTAAATGTTTTGAAGCTTCAATATTTGTTGCCATATCTGCTAATTTGAAATTTACTCCCTGGAAATCTGCTATTTTTTTTCCAAACGCATTTCTTTCACAAGAATAATTTAAAGCTGCTTCATATCCGCCTTGTGCAGTACCTAAACTTAAGGCACCAATAGTAATCCTACCTGCGGTCAAAGTATTAAGAAATTGTTTAAAACCACTTTTAGGTGAACCAATAATATTACTTTTAGGAATCCTCATATCCTCAAAATATACTGTTCTGGTATCAGATGCTTTCCAACCCATCTTCTTTTCAGGTGGACTTAATCTAAGTCCATCGGTCCCTGTTTCAACGATAAATGCCCCTATACCCTGAGATTCTCCATTTTCAATAAATTTAGCAGTAAATGTAATTAATCCAGCATAACCTGCATTAGTACAGAATATTTTTTGTCCGTTTACAACAAATTCATCACCATCTAATACTGCAGTTGTTTGTGTATTTCCTGCATCGCTTCCTGCATTTGGTTCAGTTAATCCAAATGAACCTATCATTTTTCCAGATGCAAGTTTCGGAATATATTTCTTTTTTTGTTCTTCAGTCCCGAAATAATATATTCCTCCAGTACCTAGCGAAGTGTGTGCCATCATTGTGGCTGCAGTTGAACAACACACTTTTCCAATTTCTTCAATTGCAATAACTAATGCTCTTGTATCCATTCCAGTGCCACCATATTCTTCTGGCCAAGGAATTCCCATCAAACCTAATTCGGCCATTTTATTGACAGATTTATGAGGAAACTCTCCAGATTTATCGATTTTTTGCGCTAAAGGCTTGACTTCGTTTATTGCGAATTCTCTAACCATTTCTCTGAGCATCAAATGCTCTTCATTAAAATATAAATTATCCATAATTACCATTTAATTGCAGCAGATGCCCATGTAAAACCAGAGCCAAATGCTGCTAATATAATATTTTGTCCTTTTTTAATTTTACCTTCGATTAATGCTTCACTAAATGCTATTGGAATTGATGCAGCTGTTGTGTTGCCTACTCGATTTATGTTTGAAATAATTTTGTCCATAGGTATATTGATTTTCTTTGCAATAAACTCTATTATTCTAATATTTGCTTGATGAGGTATCAATAAATCAATATCACCAGAACTCATATTATGAGCATCCAATGCTTCCATAATTATTTCAGGAAACCGCTTTACAGCATTTCTAAAAACTTCCCTTCCATTCATGTACAAAAAATGCTTGCCTTCATCTAATATTTCTTGAGAAAGACGAGGCGAATCAATTGTAGATGGACTTTCAACCCAAAGTTCTTTTGCGAATTTCCCTTCAGAGTGAATGTGAGTAGATAAAATGCCTTTTTCTTCATCTGTTGCCGTAAGTATAGCCGCTCCTGCACCATCTGCAAAAATCACAGCAGTATCTCTTCCTTTTGTTGATAAGTCTAAAGTTGTTGATTGAACTTCAGCCCCAACAACTAAAACATTTTTTGCTTCTCCAGTTTTTATATATTGGTTAGCAATTGATAAACCATAAACAAATCCTGAACACTGTACTCGTATATCTAATGCTCCAATTGTCTGAAAGCCCATTTTATCTTGTAATAAACAACCTGATCCAGGGGCATAATAATCTGGGGTTGAAGTTGCAAATATAATCAAATCAATATCCTTAACTGAAAGATTTGCCATTTTCAAAGCATTTTCAGTAGCTGGAATTGCTAAATCTGAAGGACCTTGTCCGGGAGAAACGTAATGTCTCTGTTTAATACCTGTTCGTTCATAAATCCACTCATTTGAGGTATCCATAATTTTTGATAAATCATCATTAGTAATAATTTTTTCTGGTAAATAATGCCCAATACCAGAAATATAAGCTTTATACATAATTATAGTTCCCTAGTTTAATATCTTTAACTTCTAATTGAATTGAATTTTTTCCATTCCATTCGTTCTCACCTATTTCGAAAACTATATTAATCGGTTCTCCTGATAACAAATATTCATACTTTTCAACCATATTAAAACCAATAGCCTCATAAAATGAGCGACCATCATGTACTGTAAATTTGAGAGTATCACTATTTTTTCCTATAATTCTTGGAATCCCCTTTAATTTTACTTTTTTTGATAAAAATTTAGGCCTCGTATTTCCTGGACCATAAGGAGACATAGATTTTAAAAATTTAATAAATCTAGAATTAATATCTTTCATACTTAATTCAGAATCGACTTTTAAATAAGGAACTAACTGTTGATCACTTATAGATTCTTCTGCTAATTCTTGAAATACTTTACTAAATAACTTCATATTTGATTCTTTAATAGATAAACCTGCAGCCATTGGGTGTCCTCCATATCCAATTAAATAATTTGAGCATTTTCCTAAAGCCTCGTGTATATTAAAACCAGGTATACTTCTGCATGATCCACGACCAACTCCATTTTCATCAAAACTTATAATAATAGCAGGCTTATTATAGCACTCTTTTACTTTTGATGCAGCTATACCCACAACTCCATGGTGCCAGTTTCTTTTGCTAAGAATAATTACTTTTTCTTTTTTGAAATTACTATTTTCTTGAACCATAAAATAGCAATCCTCAACTGTATTTAAAGTTATATCCTGTCTTTTTTTATTTTCCTTTTCTAAATCTTCTGCAATTCTTTTAGCTAAAAGAGGATTATTAGTCGTTAATAATTTCACAGCTCTACCAGCATCTCCAAGTCTTCCTGCTGCATTTATTTTAGGAGCAACCCAAAAAACTAACCGACCTATCGTAACCTGTTTTACTGATAACCTTCCAGAAGTTAATAGGGCATTTATGCCAAGATTTTGTTTTAATTCAATTCTTCTAATTCCATCAGCTGCAATTATTCTATTTTCATCAACAATTGGTACTATATCAGCCGCAATTCCTAATGTAACTATATCTGTATATTCCAAAGCTTTACTTTCGTCAATCTCCATTTTTTTACAAATAGCCAATATAAGCTTTAAAGCTACTCCTGCACCGCATAAGCCTTTAAACGGATATGTACATTCATCCTGATTTGGATTGATTATTGAATAAGCTTTTGGTAATATACTGCCCTGTTTATGATGGTCTGTAATTATAATATTTAGATTTTGGGTATTGGCATATTCCACTTCATCAATTGCAGTAATTCCACAATCACAAGTAATAAGTAAATCAGCACCAATATTGATAGCAAAATCAATTCCTAACCTTGAAAGTCCGTAACCTTCATTTATTCTATTTGGAATATAAAAATAGACATCAACTCCAATTGATTTAAAAAAAAGATATAATGTAGAAGTAGCAGTTGTTCCATCGACATCATAATCTCCAAAAATAACAATAGATTTATTATTCTCAGCTAATTCTTTGATATAGTTTACAGCTTTTTCCATACCAAGCATTAAAAAAGGATTATGTAATTTTTTCAAATTAGGATAAAAGAAATCTTTTGATATTTTTCTATCTATTATACCCCTTTGTGCCATAATTATTGCAATAGATTCAGGTACATTAAATTCATTAATAATTTGGTTTACTTCATCTTTTAAAGATTTTTTTATTTGCCAATTATAATTCATTAAAATATTTGGAGTCGATTTATAAGCCGAATTCTGTATTCTAAAATAGAACGATGGTTATTCATCTTGATTAAATTTCACAATTTAATTCATGCGATTTACCCGCCCTAACTGCGGACAACAAAGGGCTACTCAATCTTGCTCCGGCTGGGGTTTGCCCGGCTTTATCAGTCACCTGATAAACCGGTGGTCTCTTACACCACCATTTCACCATTTTCTACATTGTAGATGTTTATTTTCTGTTGCACTTTCCATTCAAAAGATCCTCCTGTTAGGAGGCAGCCTGTCCTGCGGAGTTCGGACTTTCCTCCCTATGTATATAGGGAAACCACCCAAACGACTCCAATTTAATCCTCATTTTCCCAAAATAATATTATACCACATGTATGACAAGTAATTATTTTATCACCCTTCCTAATTTCAATAACAGTTTGAGGAGGTAAGATATTATAACAGGAACCACACGCATTTTTATGGACAGTAGTTATCCCTACTCCTCTTCTTCCACCTCTCATTCTATTATAGAGAGATAAATATCTATTATCTACTTTTTTTTCTAACCCTAATCTTTTATTTTCTAAGGATTTAAATTCTTCCTCAGATTCATTTAAGGCTTCTTGTAACTCTTCTTCACATTTTTTTAGAGAAATATCTGTTTCATCTAGTTTAATTGTATTTTCTTTTAATTTTGCAGATATAACATCTTTTGAACTATTTAATTCATTTAAAGAGCTTTGAGTAGTTGATAATATTTCTTTTGAATGATCGATTTCAGTCAATAAAGCGTCATACTCTTTATTTGTAGTTACTAAATACAATTGTTTTTTATACTTGTCTAGTTTTGTTTTAGTATCATCTAAAGTATGTCGTTTTTCTGTTAATCCTTGTTCAATTTCTCCGAGATGAATATTTTTTTCATCATTTTCTGATTTTAATTCTCTAATGAGACTTTTTTGAGATTCAACCATTTGCGGTAAATCACCTTTAAGATCCTCAATTTCTTTAAGTCGGTAATCTACATCTCCCAATTGAATTAATACATTCAGATCGTTATTCATAAGCTCCTGATATTTTTATACAAAAAATGCACCCTTGACAAGGTGCATTTAAATCTTAATGTGAATTTATTATTTCTTTTTCTTTCCAGAAAAAATAACTATTTTATATTTTAATTTGTTGATTTTTAATTCCAATAATCTAGAGAAATTTAAGCAAAAATATCTATCTTATACAAGATTGATGCTTAATTAATATGTGAAAATTTTAATCAATTTAAAGTTAGTATTCTAAAAATTCACCATTTTTCATGATATTAATCATTCTATCAGATCCTAGCCAATATGGAATTTCATTAATAGATTCAATATTCCAAAAAAGTAAATCTGCTTGATAATTCTCTTTAACTAAACCAAGTCTATTTTCTAAGTTTACTGCTTTAGCTGAGTTATATGTTACGGCTTTAAAAGCTTCTTTAATAGTTAATCCACAGTACAAAGTTGCTAAAAACATTGCAATAGAAAGATTATTTAATGTGGATGAACCTGGATTAAAATCTGAAGCTATGGCTACCTCTAGACCATTATCTATCATTTTTCTTCCATTTGCATATTCAGACTGACCTAAAAATAAAGTTGTACCCGGAAGTATTGTACCAATAACACCAGAATCTGCCATTTTTTGGATTCCCTTATCAGAAACTGCCATTAAATGATCAGCAGATACAGCGTTAATTTCAGCAGCTAATTCGGCAGCACCAGAATCAATAAACTCATCGGCATGAAGTCTAGATTTTAATCCGTATTTATTACCAGTATCTAATATTCTTTTTGATTGTTCAACTGAAAAATAATTCTTCTCACAAAAGACATCACAATATAAAGCTAATTTTTCTTCTGCTACTTTTGGAATCATCTCGTTGCAAATTAAATCAATATATCCATCCTTATCATATTTAAACTCAGGTGGAAATGCATGGGCAGCCATAAATGTAGGAATTATATCAACTACACAATCTTCATTTATTTTTTTCAAAACTTTTAAAGATTTAAGCTCATCTTTTAAAGTTAATCCATAACCAGATTTAGCCTCTATTGTTGTTGATCCATGTGAAAATATTAACTCAATATTTTCTAATGTTTTTTCATACAACTCATCAAAACTTGCATTCCTAACGCTATTTATTGAAGATATAATGCCACCACCAGTGTTAGCAATTTCAGTGTAAGACTTACCAGAAATGCGCATATTAAATTCATTTGCACGGTTATTGACAAAAACTGGATGCGTATGGGAATCAATAAATCCAGGAGTTATGCATAGGTTATCTGCATCTATTTCTTCATCAACTTCAGGAACATCTTCACACAAAGCCTTAATTATACCATCATCAATTAAAATATTTTTATTACAAATTTCCTCAAACATATTCTTATCAATATTCCAAGTGAAAATAGATTTTATATTAGTAATTATACTTTTCATTTAAACATATTTATCATTGGTAATTTTAAATCTCTTTCTTTAGCAATTTCTACAGCTTTTTCATAACCAGCGTCAGCATGTCTCATTACACCTGTTCCGGGATCATTAGTCAAGACTCTATTCAATCTTTCTTTCATTTCTGAAGTACCGTCAGCAACAATAACAACTCCAGCATGTATAGAATAACCCATCCCCACTCCACCACCATGATGAACAGATGTCCAACTACTTCCACCACCTACACTTAACATCGCATTTAAAATTGGCCAATCAGCGACTGCATCTGATCCATCTTTCATCGCTTCAGTTTCTCTATTTGGAGATGCTACTGAGCCACAATCTAAATGGTCTCTACCAATTACAATTGGAGCACTTAATTCACCACTTGCCACCATATCATTAATTACTTCACCAAAAATATTTCGTTCTCTATATCCTAACCAACATATTCTAGATGGTAATCCTTGAAATTGAACCTTTTTTTGTGCCATTTTTATCCATCTTTCAAGGGATTTGTCTTCAGGAAATAATTCTAAAATTTTCATATCTGTTTTATAAATATCTTCAGGATCACCTGATAGTGCCACCCATCTAAATGGTCCTTTACCTTCACAAAATAATGGTCGAATATACTCTGGAACAAACCCTGGGAAATCAAATGCATTTTTAATACCTGCATGCATTTTAGCTTGTCCTCTAAGGTTATTTCCATAATCAAATGTAATGGAACCCATTTTTTGTAATTCTAGCATTGCTTGACAATGCTCTCCCATTGTTCTATATGATTCTTTAATATATTTTTCAGGATTTTTTTTTCGTAGCTCATTAGCCTCTTTTAATGTCATACCATTTGGAATATATCCAACTAATTCATCATGAGCTGAGGTTTGATCAGTCAAAATATCAGGTACAATTCTTTTTGCTACCATTTCTTTTATAACATCAGCTACATTGCCTAACAAGCCAATTGAAATTGGTTTACCATCTATTTTGGCCTTATTGGCAATAATCATTGCTTCATCGAGTGTATTCGCTTTTTTATCGAGGTACCTAGTTTCTAGTCTTCTTTCAATTCTATTTGGATCTATTTCGATAGAGATATTTACACCTTCATTCATTGTAACGGCTAAAGGTTGTGCCCCACCCATTCCACCTAATCCTGCAGTTATCGTTAATGTGCCTTTTAAAGATCCTCCAAAATGTCTTCGTGCAACTTCAGCCAAAGTTTCATAAGTCCCTTGTAAAATGCCTTGAGTTCCTATATAAATCCATGAACCTGCTGTCATTTGTCCATACATCATAAGTCCTTTTTGGTCAAGATCTCTAAAATGTTCCCAATTTGCCCAATTTGGAACTAACATAGAATTAGAAATAATCACTCTTGGTGTCCATGAATGTGTTTTAAATACGCCAACAGGTTTACCTGATTGGATTAACAGAGTTTCGTCATTCTCCAAAGTTTTTAATGTATTTAGTATATTTTCAAAACAATCCCAATTTCTTGCAGCTTTACCAAGACCACCATATACGATTAATTCTTCTGGTATTTCAGCAACATTAGGGTCTAAATTATTTTGAATCATTCTATATGCTGCTTCCTGTTGCCATCCTTTACAACTTAATTTTTTACCTATAGGTGATTTAATTATCTTTGAATTCATTTATTATCCTAATTTATAAATAATTTTTTATGTAATGGTGTGAACCAACTTAATTCGTTAACATGATTATCATATGAAAACAAACTAACTCCGCCAAATCTATGCAGTTTTACTAATGCAATTTTATCAGCTGCATCACCAGCATTTTGATTATAACAACCAATACCCATAATAATATTTTTATGCAATTTTTGTGGAATTCGCTTTAAAATTAAATATGAATCTCTGTTGAAATACTTCATTTCTTTATAATAATTCATTGGAAAAACATAATCAACAATACCTTTTTTTAACCAACTCCCCCAATCCTGTGCAAATCTATTTTTTGCCTCTAACAAATTTGGCTTAACAGCAACGGACAAAATAATGTCATTACTCTTCTTTTTAATCAAATTATAAGAATTTTTTACTAATAAAGTGATACGACTTCTTTTAAATTTTTCCCAATTTTTGTCTAAGTTATTAACTTTAAAATGATTTAATCCGACTTTATTATTTCCAAAATCACTATCTTTAAATCTAATATAATCTAAATGAATACCATCGATATCGTAGTTATTAATTATTTCATTAATAATTTTTAATAAGTAAGGATTTACATTAGGATTAATTGGAGATAAAAAATGATTAGAAAATATATTATTTATATTTATGAATGATTCATCTCTCCAACTTTGATTTTTATTTATTAAATGTAAATTATCAATTGGTCTTACCTTACCTGACCAAATAACATACATATTGATCCATGCATGAATATTTAAATTTAATTTTTTGCTAGCATCTGTAATATATTTTAATGGGTCAAAATCTTTGTCTATGAAATAAGGTTTTGATATAAATGAAGAGTTATAAGCAGCGTTATCTCTACTACGGACCTGAACTAATAAATCCGAATATCCACTTGAATGAGCAAATTCTAAAACCTTGTTAATTGACTCCTTACTACTCAATGTTTCAATTTGAACCCATAGAAAAGAACTAAATTTTTCATTACCATATGTTTGAAAACAAAATAGGGCCATGATAACCATAGCCCTATTTATAAATAATTTAATTTCCAATTGATTAATTAAATGATTTTGCCTTAATAATTTTATTTTTCAACGACTTCTGCTTCAACTATATCATCTTCAATTAAATTTTTAATACCTACAAATTCAATTAAAGATACAGGAGCATTATCATTCTTACGATTACCAAGTTTAATGACTCTAGTATAGCCTCCCTGTCTTTCCTTATATTCTGGTGCAATTTCGTGAATTAGAATATTTGCTACTTTTTTCCCTAGAGCTCCAGGTATTTTTTTTTGTATTAATCTACGACCATGTAAATTTTCTTTTTTTGCGTAAGTCACTAACCTCTCAACATAGCCTCTAAGTTCTTTAGCTTTTGCATCAGTTGTTCTAATTCTTTTATGAAGAACCAAAGACGAGGCCATATTCATCAATAAGGCTTTTCGATGACTTGCAGTCCTATTTAATTTACGTCCTTGCTTTTGATGTCTCATTGTCTAGCCTTCACTTTCAAGATACGCATTAACATCCATGCCAAATGATAATCCCATACTATTTAATTTCTCAACTAGTTCAGTTAATGACTTTCTACCAAAGTTTTTAAAACGAAGCATTTCGCTTTCTTCTTTATTAACCAATTCACCAATTGTTCTTATACCAGCCGCTTGCAAGCAGTTATGACTTCTAACTGAGAGCTCCATCTCATCAATACTTTTGAGTAAGATTGATTTAATTTCAAGTGTTTCATTCATTTTTTCTTCATCAACAGCTTTAATTTCTCTTGAATCAGAAAATAGAAACAATCCTAGTTGATTTCTTAAAATTGATGCAGCATGATTAACAGCATCTTTAGGATCATAAGCCCCATCAGACTCAACCTCTAATGTTAATTTTTCATGACCTTCACGTGAAGCTGGAAGTGGCTGAACATCATATGCAACATTTGTAATAGGATTAAAAATACTATCAATAAAGATAGTTCCTAAAGGTGATTCATCTCTTTTATTTTTTTCAGCAGGACTATATCCCTTACCACGAACAACCTTTATATCAATGGATAATTCAGCATTTTCAGTTAAAGTTGCAATATGAGAATCTGGGTTTAATACATCAAATTCTTTCAAGGCATCACCAAGATCTTTTGCTGTAAATTCTCTTGGCCCTTTTAACTGTAATGTAATGGTCTCATTTGCATCACCAACATATTTAAACCGAACTTCTTTTAAATTTAAAATAATATCTGGTAAATCTTCAATCACCCCATCAACGATAGAGAATTCATGTGATACACCATCAATTTTAATTGCACTTATAGCAGCTCCAGGAACAGAAGTTAGTAATACTCTTCTTAAACTATTCCCAACTGTAAGGCCATAACCTCTTTCAAAAGGCTCTGCTACAATTTTAGCATGAGTATCTGAATTATCTATTACTTTAACCGAAATATCAGGATAATGCTTATCTTTAGTTGTTATCAATTATATGTCCTTATTGTTTACAGGTGGTATTTAAACATTATTTAGAGTATAATTCTACAACCAATTGTTCGTTAACTGGTTCTGGAATCTCATCTCTTTCAGGTACATTTTCAAAAGTACCACTTAATTTTGCTTTATCAAGAAATAACCATGGCATTGGATTTTCACCTTGAATTCTTCTCATTGAATCATGGAATATTTCTGCTTTTTTACTTTTATTTCTTACTTGGATTATATCTCCTTGCTTACAACTATATGAAGGAATATTTACAATTTTATTATTTACCATAAAGTGCTTGTGAGTTACAAGTTGTCTAGCAGACCTTCTAGTATGAGCTAAACCTAAACGATATACAATATTATCCAACCTAGTTTCAAGCATAATTAAAAGATTATGACCTGTAGGTCCAGATTTTGCTTGAGCTTTTTTAAAATAATTCCTAAACTGCTTTTCTAAAACACCGTAAAGGTATTTAATTCTCTGTTTTTCTCTTAGCTGGACACCATAGTTAGATAATTTCCTTCTTCTTGATTGTCCATGTTGTCCCGGAGGATAATTTTTCCGCGGGGAAGCAAACTTAGGAGATTCAAAAACTGGAAATTCTAATCTTCTACAAAGTTTTGCTCTTGGTCCTCTAAATCTAGCCATTAATTACACTCTTCTTCTTTTTGGTGGTCTACAACCATTATGTGGAATTGGCGTAACATCAACTATCGAAGTTACATTTAAACCAGTTGCTCTTAATGCTCTTATAGCTGCCTCTCTGCCTGAACCAGGTCCTTTTACTCTAACTTCAATAGTTGCGAGTCCCATTCCCATTGCTTCAGTAGCAGCCTTTTCAGCTGCTTGCGTTGCAGCAAATGGAGTGCTTTTCCTAGATCCTTTAATACCGGTGCAACCAGCACTTCCCCATGATATTACATTTCCAAACTTATCTGTTAATGTAATAATCGTATTATTAAAAGTTGATTTAATGTGAGCAACTCCCTCTGGATCAACTTTAATCTTTTTCTTTTTTTTACCTTTTACAGGTCTAGCCAAAGATTATCTCCTCAGTTATTTAACTTTTCTTTTGATAGCTAGGCCTTTTTTCCCTCGGCGAGTACGAGCATTCGTATGCGTCCTCTGTCCTCTAGCTGGCAACTTCCTTCGATGCCTTAGCCCTCTATAACTACCAATATCCATCAGTCGTTTGATATTACGACCATTTTCAGATCTTAAATCACCTTCAACTTGAAAGCTGCTTGCGATTTCATCTCTGATTGCAAGAACATCCTCTTCAGATAATTCATGCACTCTTATATTATTATCAATACCAATATTTTTCAATATTTGTCGTGAAAGATTAATACCTATTCCATAAATATATGGAAGTGCGTATTCTACTTTTTTATTTCTAGGGAGGTCAACTCCAGCAATTCTTGCCAATGCTTTTTTCCTTAACCTTGTTTCTGTTTATGTTTTGGGTTTTCACAAATCACGCGAATCACACCATGCCTTTTAATAATTTGGCATTTATCACATATCTTTTTTACAGAAGCTCTTACTTTCATAATTAATCTTTATACCTATATGTAATTCTTCCACGAGTCAAATCATATGGTGATAATTCTAATTTCACCTTATCTCCTGGAAGAATTTTAATAAAATGCATTCTCATTTTTCCTGAAACATGAGCTAATACAATATGTCCATTTTCTAATTTAACTCTAAACATTGCATTAGGTAATGTTTCTTCAATTATTCCATCAATTTCTATGGCTTTTGTTTTTGCCACTATTTCCTATTTAGTTAAAATTATAGGTTTATCGTCCGTGACTGTAATTGTATGTTCAAAATGCGCTGATGGCAAACCATCTTCTGTACATATAGTCCAATCATCACTTTTAGTATATACTCTTTCTGTACCTAAATTAATCATCGGTTCAATCGCAAAGCACATTCCCGGTTTAATTTTAGGCCCCTTTCCTTGTTTTCCAAAATTTGGTATTTGAGGCTCTTCATGTAATTTTTCTCCAATCCCATGTCCAACCAACTCTTTAACAATTCCATATCCATACTCTTGAACATGTTCCTGAATAGCAAAACCAATATCGCCAATATTGTTACCAGGTATAGCCTTTTCTATTCCTTTGTAAAGGCTCTCTCTAGTAACTTCTAAAAGTTTTTTAACTTTCGTATCAACATTTCCAACCTGAAAAGTTTTAGCATGATCTCCATAAAATCCATTCATATATGCCCCGCAGTCTATACCAATAACATCTCCATCTTTTAAAGTACGTCTACTCGGTATTCCGTGTACAACCTCATCATTGATTGAAACACATAAAGTCGCTGGAAATCCATATAAGCCTTTAAACCCTGGTTTAGCACCTTTAGACCTAATAAACTCTTCAGCTTTTTTATCCAATTTAATTGTTTGAATCCCTGGTTTTACTAGGTCTTCAAGCATGAATAAAGTATCGCGCACAATAGCACAACTTGCCTTTATTTTTTCAATTTCTTTTGGACTGCGAAGATTTATCAATAAACTATTCTTTTCAAATTAAAACCTACGACGGCCTTTAATTTTTCCAGATTTTAAGAATCCATCATAATGGCGCATAATTAGATGGCTTTCAATTTGCTGCAAAGTATCTAGTGCAACACCAACTATAATCAATAGACTTGTACCTCCAAAAAAACTTGCTAATGAATAATCAATATTATCATTAAACCAAATCAGTATAGCAGGTAAAATCGCTACAAAAGCTAAGAAAACAGAGGCTGGTAAAGTTAATCTTGTTAGTATATTATCTATGTACTCTGCAGTGCTTTTACCTGGCCTTACCCCAGGTATGAAACCTCCTTGCTTTTTCATATTATCTGCTACATCTACAGGGTTGAAGGCCATAGCTGTATAGAAATATGTAAAAACAATTATTAAAATAGCAAAAATAATTGAATAAACAGCATGTGTTGGAGCAAACCAAATTATTAATTTTTCTCCAAACCAATTACCAACAGGAAAAAATGAGGCTAATGTATTAGGGATAAACATTAAGGCCTGTGCAAAAATTATAGGCATAACACCTGCAGTTAAAATTTTAAGTGGTATGTGTGAAGCTTGTCCACCATATACTTTTCTACCAACAACTCTTTTAGCGTATTGAACGGGTATTTTGCGAACACCAGTAGAAACATAAACCACAAATGCTGTAACTATAACTGCCACTCCAATCATCATGATTAAAAATAGCTCATTAATTATATCTTCCTGCAATAAGCGACCTTGCTGGGCAATAACATGAGGTGCTCCTGAAATTATTCCTACCATTATAATAAGTGAAATTCCATTACCAATACCATAATCTGAGATTTGTTCACCCATCCACATAACAAAGATTACACCAGTAACTAAAATAATAATAGTAGTTAGAATGAAACTTACACCTGGATTTGGAACCAAAGGACCTTGAGCCGTTCCAGGGTAACTAGTCAAAAAAATAGCTACTCCAATTGATTGTAAAAATGCTAATAAAACTGTTCCATATCTAGTTAGCTGAATTATCTTTTTTCTTCCCTCTTCACCTTCTTTTTGTAATCTTTGAAAGTAAGGTACGACTGCACCCAACAATTGAATTACAATTGAAGCAGATATGTAAGGCATTATCCCTAAGGCAAAAATTGATGCTTGAGAAAAAAACCCACCTGCAAACATATCATACAAACCTAATAATGAATTAGAATATTGGCTCATAACAGCCTGCAATGCATTTGTATTTATTCCGGGAACAGGAATATGGCCTCCTAATCGATAAATCGCAATTATCATTAAGGTGAAACCTATTTTATTTCTTAACTCTTCTACTTTGAATATATTTATAAATTTTTCAATCATTTATATATAACTTTTCCACCTGACTTTTCAATTTTAGTAATTGCTGATTGACTAAAGGCATCAGCTATAATTTCAAATCCTGTACTAACTTCACCATTACCTAATATTTTTACAGGTAGATTTTTTTTATTTATTAACCCTTTTTCATATAAAATATCAAAATCAATTTTTTCTAATTCAAGTTTTGCTAACTGATTTAAATTAACAATTTGAAATTGCTTCATAAATGGATAATTAGTAAATCCTCTTTTAGGCAATCTCCTCGAAAGCGGGGTTTGACCACCTTCAAAATGTAATTTCGATTTACTACCTGATCTAGACTTGTATCCATTCATACCTCGTCCAGCAGTTCTACCCCATCCAGATGAATTTCCACGTCCAATTCTCTTAGTTTTTCTTATAGAACCTTTTGCAGGAGATAATGATCCTAAATCCATTTTATACTTCCTCTACTTTTATTAAAAAACTAACTGCATTTATCATGCCACGTATTGCAGGAGAGTCATTATGGATTACCGAATGATTAATTTTTTTCAATCCTAAAGCCTCAACTGTTGCTTTAGTTTTTTTACGATACCCTATCTCACTTTTATATTGCGTTATTTTCAGCTTTTTATCAGCCATTTTTTTTTCCATTTAACTGAATAATTCTTTTACAGTAATCCCTCTTTGCCTAGCAACTGTGAGAGGATCTCTTAATGATTTCAATCCTTTTTCAACAGCCCTTACAACATTGATTGGATTTGTAGATGCTGTGATTTTTGATAAAATATCAGTAATTCCAACTTGTTCCATAAGAATTCGAACTGGTCCTCCAGCAATTACTCCTGTACCTGGAGTTGCAGGCTTCAACATTACCTTTGAAGAAGCATATCTTATGTTGATTTCATGAGGGATAGTTCCATTCATGAGATTTACTCTAAAAATATTCTTTTTTGCATTTTCTTTAGCTTTATTAACTGCAGACATAACGTCATTCGCTTTTCCAAAACCAATACCTAAATGTCCTTTCCCATCACCTACTGCAACTACTGCATTGAAACGAAATCTTCTACCACCAGTAATAGTTTTTGAAACTCGATTTATTACGACAACTGATTCATCTTTCAATTCTAATTCTGATGGATTTACTATGTTTACCATTTTTTTCTCCATTAAAAAGTAAGCCCACCTTTACGCGCAGCTTCTGCAAAGGCTTTAACTCTTCCATGATATTTATATCCATTTCTATCAAAAATTACTTCTGTAATTTTTTTCTTTTTTGCTTTTGAAGCAAGTGCATTTCCAACAAGCTCACTCTGCTGTATTTTACTATCAGCTGACCTGATAGATTCATCTATATCTTTATCAATACTTGATACAGATACTAGTGTAGTATGACTATTGTCATCTACGATTTGTGCGAAAATATTCCTATTAGAACGATATACTACTAAACGATTCTTTGTACCTTTGAGTAGCTTATGCTTAACACGAGCTCTTTTATTCTTCCAACGAGACTTTTTTTCTCTTTTAGCTTTCAACATATTTAACTACCTGCTCCAACTGACTTACCAGCTTTTCTCCTAATAACTTCATTCAAATATTTAACACCCTTACCTTTATAAGGCTCAGGCTTTCTAAATGACCTAATTTTTGCCGCAACCTCACCTACTTGCTGCTTATCAATTCCTTCAATAATAATCTGCGTTGGCTTTGGTGTTGTTATATTAATTCCTACTGGAACTACAAAATAAATAGGATGCGAAAAGCCAAGATTCAGTATTAAAAAAGGAGACTTCTTTGCATCTGCAGTGAATCCAACACCATTTAGTTCAAGCTCTTTTTTATACCCTTCCGAAACACCATTAATCATATTCTGAATAAGTGCCCTTGTTAAACCATGTAATTCACGACTTGATTTTTCATCGTTATCTCTATTGACTTCAATAATTTTATCATTCAAATCGATTTTAATTACCGACTGATATTCATAGGAAAGCTCTCCTAATTTACCTTTTACATTAACTGAATTCCCTTTAACACCAACAATCACGCCTTCAGGGATATTTATAGGTTTTCTACCAATTCTTGACATTCTTTAATACCTAATTAATTTACCAAACTTGGCAAAGCACTTCACCACCAACCCTCAATACTTTTGCCTTTTTATTTGAAATAACACCTTTCGAAGTTGTTAAAATTGAAACCCCCATTCCGTTTAAGACTCTTGGTAGTTTAGATGAGCTTGCATAAACTCTTCTACCCGGTTTACTTACACGGCTTATATGATGGATAACTGGCATTGAGCTATCGTCATATTTTAAAAACAACCTAAGAATACCCTGCTTCTCATCTTTGATGAGAATAAAGTCCCTAATAAATGCTTCTTCTTTTAAAACGTGTGAAATACGAATTATTAAATTTGACGATGGAATATCGACCCATTTCTTTTCTGCTTGCTGAGCGTTTCTAATTCGTGTTAAAAAATCTGCTACTGGATCATTTAAAGACATATATATTCCTAATCTACCAACTTGCTTTCGTTACACCAGGAATTTCACCCTTTAATGCCAACTCACGGAATGAAATTCTAGATAAACCAAACTTCCTGTAATAAGCTCTTGGTCTACCGGTTAAATTACATCTATTTCTTACCCTGTGAGGACTAGAGTTCCTAGGTAATTTCTCTAATTTTAATCTGTATAATTGCTTTTCTTCAAAAGAAATCTTAGGATCTTTAATTTTATCAAGATATTCTTTCCTCTTAGATGCATATTTTTCAACTAAATTTTTTCTATGAAGATTATGCATTACCTTAGCTTTTTTCGCCATTATACTTTTACCTCAGTGTCTTTTGATTTTATACTTTTTCTAAATGGAAATCCAATCGAATTAAGTAATTCATATGATTTCTCATCGGTTTCAGCCGTTGTGACAACAGTAATATTCATCCCTCTAATCTTATCGATTTTATCATAGCTAATTTCTGGAAAAATTATTTGCTCAGTAATTCCAAAATTGTAATTACCTCTACCATCAAAACCTTTCACTCTGAATCCTGAAAAGTCTCTAATCCTTGGACATGCAATCGCAATAAATCGATCCAAAAACTCAAACATTCTCTGACCTCTTAGAGTAACTCTTACACCTAAAGGATCTTTTTCTCTAATTTTAAAATTTGAGATTGCTTTTTTTGCATAAGTTACTACCGCTTTTTGCCCTGATATAGTTGTCAATTCCTCAAGGGCGTTTTTAAGATTTGTAGAATTATCCTTAGCATCTCCTAATCCAACATTAATTACTATTTTATCAAATTTAGGAATTTGCATTGCATTTTTAATTCCAAGCTTATCTTTTAGATAAGATATCGATGTATCATGATATTTTTTCTTTAATCTTGGAATATATTTATTTTCGGTCTTAGCCATATAATTATTGAATTACTTCACCTGTTTTCTTAGAAATTCTTACTTTTTTATTATCTTCAAGGATTTTATATCCAACTTTTGTAGGTTCTCCATTAAATATAAGAGTTACATTGGAAATATTTATAGGCATTTCTTTTTCTGAAATACCTCCTTGCGGATTTTCTTGACTTGGTCTAATATGTTTTTTAACAACATTAATACCTTCAACTAAAATTTTATTTTTCACTGGATAAGATTTAAGCACTCTTCCTTGCTTTCCTTTATCAGTACCTGTTATAATTTGAACTGTATCACCCTTAATAATTTTCATTATATAACCTCCGGTGCTAAAGAAACAATTTTCATATATTGTTTTTCTCTCAGCTCTCTTGCTACGGGACCAAATACACGAGTACCTTTGGGTTCATTATTTTTATCAATTAATACAGCAGCATTTTCATCAAACCTAATATAGGAACCATCTTTTCGTCGCACTTCTTTTTTTGCTCTAACGACAACGGCACGCGATGTCTCACCTTTCTTTAATGTACCTCCAGGTATAGCTTTTTTAACGGTAACTACTATCATATCGCCTAAGCGGGCATATCTTCTTCCAGTACCACCTAATACACGTATACATAGAACTTCTTTAGCACCTGTATTATCAGCTACTTTTAATCTACTTTCCTGTTGAATCATCTTATAATCCTATTTTAGGCTTTCAGCTTTTTTAGTAACTTCAACAAGACGCCATCTTTTTAATTTACTTAATTGCCTTGCTTCAATAATTCTTACAGTGTCTCCCGAGCGCGCTATGTTAGATGGATCATCAGCATAATATTTTTTATTTTTTGAGACGAATTTTTTATAAACTGGATGAGCAAACCTTCTTGTTACCTGTACAACAGCTGTTCTATCCATTTTTGATTGCAATACGAGCCCTATTAATTGTCTTCTCCCAGAATCAACCAACCTTATAGCTCCTTTCCTCTTATACCCAAATCAAACTCTCTCAATACAGTTTTAATCTGCGCAATTTCTTTACGAATCTTACTAATTTGCTTTGGATGTTCTAATTGCTGTAAAGCTTTTTGAAATCTCATATTCATTAAAGATTCATTGTTTTCTTTTAATTTTGTCTTTAATTCTTCAGTAGATAATTTTTTCAAATCTTGTTTTTTCATCAAATTGATTCCCTGCGAGCAACCATTTTAGTTTTAATTGGTAGCTTATGACCGCATTGAGTAAATGCTTCATTTGCCAATTCCTCATCAACACCATCAATTTCAAACAATATTCTGCCAGGCTTAATAACAGCGACCCAATACTCTGGAGCACCTTTACCTTTACCCATTCGAGTTTCTGCTGGCTTTTTTGTAATTGATTTATGGGGAAAAATACGAATCCATAACTTTCCAATTTTTCGAACTCTTCTTGAAATTGTGATACGAGCAGCCTCAATTTGACGGCTGGTTATCCATCCGGCCTCAGTTGCCTTTAATCCAAATGTTCCAAAAGACACATAGTCACCAGTCATTGACATGCCTTTCATTCTGCCTTTTTGAGGCTTTCTATATTTTACTTTTTTAGGTGCTAACATTTAAATTAATTCCTATTTCTTTTAGGCAAAATCTCTCCATGATAAATCCAAACTTTTAGCCCTATGATACCATATGTAGTATTGGATTCTACATGAGCATAATCAATATTTGCTCTTAAGGTGTGAAGCGGAACTCGTCCATCACGATAGGTCTCACTCCTTGCAATTTCAGCCCCATTCAATCTACCTGAAGCACATATTCTAATACCCTCAGCACCCATACTCATTGTTGATTGAATTGCCTTTTTTATTGCCCTTTTATATGAGATTTTCTTTTGAATTTGCTGGGCAATATTTTGACCAACCAATTCAGCAACCAGCCCAGGACGCTTAACCTCATTCACATTGACTTGAATTTTAGAGTGAATTATGCCACGAAGTTCTTTCTTTAACTTCTCAACTTCTTCACCACCTTTTCCTATAACAATACCTGGCCTAGCGGTGTAAATTGTTGCTACGACTCTTTTTGGTGTTCTTGATATTTCAACCTTAGATACACTTGCAGTTCTCAATCTACTTTTAATATAATTCCTAATTATTATATCTTCATGTAATTTTTCTGAATAGTTTTTTTCATCGAACCACGTAGAATCCCAAGTTCTATTAATACCTAACCTTAATCCAATTGGATTTGTCTTCTGTCCCATAGACTATTTTGTACCTTTTTGAGAAATAATAATCGTTAAATGAGAAGTCCTTTTTAATATTCTTACTGCTCTTCCCATAGCGGCAGCTCTCCATCGTTTCATCATTGGGCCACCATCAACAAAAGCAGTTTTAACGTAAAAATTATCTACATCATAAGCTTCATCATTTGTAGATAGATTTGCAATTGCTGAGTTTAAAGTTTGTAAAATAATTTTTGCAGCTTTTTTATTTGTATACTTTAAAGTATTAATCGCTTCATTGACATTTTTACCTCTTACAACATCTAATACTTGTCTTATTTTATAAGGTGACTGCCTGAGATGTTTTGCTTTTGCAACTGCTTCCATTTTTATCCTTATCTATTACCTGCATGCCCTCTAAACAATCGAGTGGGGGCAAATTCACCTAGTTTATGCCCCACCATATTTTCTGAAACATATACTGGCACAAATTTATTACCATTATGTACAGCAAAGGTGAATCCTACAAAAAGAGGTGATATTGTTGTTCTTCTTGACCATGTTTTAATAACCTGCTTTTTACTACCAGCCATTGATTTGACTTTATTCATAAGCTTTCCATCGATGTAAGGTCCTTTTTTAAGAGATCTTGCCACTTTTACTTCCTCCTTTTAACGATTAATCGATTGGAAGGTTTATTTTTCTTTCTAGTTTTGTATCCTTTTGCTAAAGTACCCCAAGGAGAAACTGGATGCCTACCTCCTGAAGTTTTTCCTTCTCCCCCTCCATGAGGATGGTCTACTGGATTCATTACGACACCTCTAACTTTAGGTCGTCTTCCAAGCCATCTTTTTCTACCGGCTTTACCATACACTATATTAGCATGATCTCTATTTCCAACCATACCAATTGTAGCAATACACCCCTCTGTAACCATTCGCATTTCACCTGAAGGAAGCTTTAAAGTTACCATACCATTTTCTTTAGCCATAATCCTTGCATAAGCACCGGCACTCCTAGCCATTTGGCCACCCTTACCTTCTTTAAGTTCAATATTATGGACAAGCATACCTTCAGGAATAATTCCTAACGGCATAGCATTTCCTGTTATAAATGCAATTTGAGACTTCGATGAAGATACTTTATCTCCTACTTTAAGTCCTACCGGAGCAAGTATATATCTTTTTTCTCCATCACTATATTCAAGCAATGCTATTCTAGGAGTTCTGTTAGGGTCGTACTCTATGGCTATTACAGCAGCAATTATATCGTATTTATTCCTTTTAAAATCAATAATTCGATATCTACGCTTGTGCCCACCTCCTCTTCTGCGGCTAGTTATTCTTCCTAAATTATTTCTTCCACCGGATTTCCTTAAAGCTTGAGTCAAAGATCTTTCTGGTTTAGATTTTGTAATTTCTTCAAAAGTTGGAACAGACATAAATCTTTGCCCAGGAGTATTTGGTTTTAATTTTCTAAGTGGCATAATTACTCCTGAAAATCTCCATGAAGTATATCTATTTTACCTTTGGAAAGGGTAACAATAGCTTTTTTCCAATTTGCTCTACGCCCAGTTGTTCTTAGAACTTTACCATTACTTTTTACTGACATATTTTTTATTTTGCCCTTAACATTTATAATTGCAACTTTTTTAACTTCTACATCAAATCTATTTTCAACTGCTCTCTTTATCATCAATTTGTTTGATGTTTTTGATACCTGAAAAACATGTTTATTTTTTGAGCCTAATAGACTACTTTTTTCACTCAATATTGGTCTGATAATAACTTGGTCCATTTAATACCCTAAGATAGCTGGTTGTTTAAAAGTTCAATACCCGCTTTATCAAACAAGACAATCTCGCAATCTAGCAAGTCATAAGCAGATGCGTCTGCTGCTTGCAATATAGAAACATTCTTCAAGTTTCTAGCACTCAACCAAACATTTTCATCTAAATCACCTGCAAGGATAGTAACCTTCTTACTTGATAAGTCAAGACTAGATAAAATATTCATAATATCTTTTGTTTTTGGTAAGTCTAGTTTAAACTCATCTATAACCATTAACTGCCCTTGCGACATCTTATCAGACAAAACTGATTTACGAGCCAATCTTCTAACTTTTTTATTGACACGGATATTATAACTGTGAGATTTAGGGCCAAATGCAGTTCCACCATGAACCCTAGATGGGTTTCTCGAAGATCCAACACGGGCTCTTCCCGTCCCTTTCTGTTTGTATGGCTTTTTACCAGATCCACTCACCGCACTTCTATTTTTGCTTTGATGAGTACCTTGATGTAAAGAGGCCATCTCTGATTTCACTGCAAGATAAACACAATGCTCATTTGGCTGTATGCCAAAAACTGCTTCTGAAATTTCTACAGATTTCTTAGTCTTATTTCCTGCTAAATTGTAAATATCTAATTTCATTTATTTATATATATAATTCCATTTTTTGGGCCAGGAACTGCACCTTTAATGAATAACTGATTATTGTCTAAGTCTATTCTCACAACAATTAGATTTCGAACTGTTACTGTGTCTGTGCCGAATCTACCGGCCATACGTTTACCCTTCCATATTCTCGATGGATCAGAACCCGCACCAACGGAACCAGCAGACCTCATAACGCTATTTTTACCATGAGACCTTCTCCCTCCACCAAATCCGTGACGCTTCATTACTCCTGCAAATCCTCGCCCCTTAGACACTCCTACAACATCGACATAATCACCCACCTGAACTGAATCAACACAGATTTTTGAACCACATTTGATTTCTTTGTTTAGGACTGGGAATTCTTTTAAATATCTTTTCCCCATTGTTTTAGATTTCTTTAAATGACCAGCCATAGGTTTTTTAATCTTATTTTCAGGCAAATCTAAATAACCAACTTGCATTGAATCATAGCCATCATTTTCTACTGTCTTTAACTGAGTTACAACACACGGTCCGGCTTCAATCACTGTTACAGGGTAATCCAAACCATCTTCATCAAATAGTCTTGTCATTCCCATTTTTTTACCAATAAGCATAAATCTATTTCCTATGTCCTTATCTCAATATCAACACCTGCAGGCATATCTAACTTCATTAGCGCATCAACAGTTTTCGATGTAGAATTCATTAAGTCAACGATTCTCTTATGAACTTTTAATTGAAACTGCTCTCTGGATTTTTTATTTACATGAGGAGAACGATTCACAGTATAAATACTTTTTTTTGTAGGTAAAGGTATCGGCCCCAGTATAACGGCACCGGTATTTTTAGCTGTTTTTACTATTTTCTCTGTCGATTTATCTAAAAGCATATGATCATATGCCTTTAATCGTATTCTAATTCTGTTTAATGCCACGAGAAAACCTTACTCTATAATTTCTGTTACGACACCAGCACCAACAGTATGACCACCTTCACGAATCGCAAATCGTAATTCTTGATCCATCGCAATTGGTGTAATTAAA
>MDTB01065613.1_pt1 | contig 25121 bp, 20 predicted proteins | sample 811161 | NCBI WGS metagenome assembly MDTB01 (sample SAMN05326650, study PRJNA326480) | marine metagenome | isolation source: seawater | place: Mediterranean Sea | collected 2009
TACCTACTGCTCTACCTCGCGATTTGAAGTGCAAATATAGTAAACTTTCATTACTTAGGTTTAAAGCATTGAATTTAAGTAGTTATCTTTGCCGAAATGACTGCTAATAAACATAGATCTGGATTTGTATCAATAATTGGAAGACCAAATGTTGGTAAATCAACATTGATCAATTCTTTAATGAAAGAGAAGCTGTCTATTATTACATCTAAGGCTCAAACAACTCGACATAGAATTAGGGGAATATTAAATGGAGATGATTATCAAATTGTTTTATCAGATACACCTGGTATATTAGAGCCTAATTATAAACTTCAAGAGGCAATGATGAAGTTTATTAAAGAAACTCTAATAGATTCTGATTTTTTGGTAATTGTTGAAGAGGTTGGGAATAAAGAATCATTTGATGAGTCATTAGTTATAAAATTAAACTCTTTTAAGATTCCAATAATTTTATTAATTAATAAAATTGATCTTTCCAGTCAAAAGGAACTGGAGGATTCAATATCTCATTGGAAATCAATATTTCCAGATATAGATATTTACCCTGTATCTGCTATTGAGGGATTCTTTGTTGAAGAATTAATTCAAATCTTTAAAGACAAAATTCCTATATCTCCTCCATTTTTCCCTAAAAATCAATTTACTGACAGATCCGAGAGATTCTTTGTTAATGAATTAATAAGAGAGCAAATTCTTGTTCATTATGATAAAGAGGTTCCATATTCTGTTGAGGTTATTACTGAAAATTTTAAAGAATCACAAAAAATAATTAAAATTAGATCAATAATTCTTGTTGAGAGAGAGTCTCAAAAAGGAATTTTGATAGGTCATAAAGGACATGCTCTAAAGAGAGTTGCTACTAAAGCAAGAAATAATCTTGAGAAATTTTTTAGCAAAAAAATATTTTTAGAGGTATTTATCAAAGTAAGAAAGAATTGGAGAAATGATCCTTCTTCTTTGAAAAAATTTGGATATAATTTATAATTAAATGAGTGGAATTGTAGCAATTGTTGGAAGACCAAATGTTGGTAAATCAACGCTTTTCAATAGACTAATTGAAAAGAAAAAAGCTATTGTTGACGAGGTTAGTGGTGTAACAAGAGATAGACACTATGGTAAATCCGACTGGAATGGTGTAGAGTTTAGTGTAATTGATACGGGAGGCTATCTTCCTACTAGTGATGATATTTTTCAAAAAGAGATTGATAAGCAAGTCATCTTAGCAATTGATGAAGCTGATTTAATATTATTTTTAGTTGATGTAAAAGATGGACTTACAGGTTTAGACCAGTCTATTGCGGATATGCTTCATAAATCATCAAAAGAAACTTTACTTCTAGTAAATAAAGTTGATAATTCTAGTTTGATTGAGGCTTCTAATGAATTTTATTCATTAGGTTTTGTGGATTTATTTTGTTTATCATCTATAAACGGATCTGGAACAGGGGAATTTCTTGATTTACTAGCAGAAAAACTTCCTAAAGAGGACTTAATTATTTCTAATGTGCCAAAGTTTGCAGTAGTTGGAAGGCCTAATGCTGGAAAATCATCATTTATTAACTCTCTTATAGGGAAAGATAGATTTATTGTCACTGATGTAGCTGGGACGACACGCGATAGTTTGTATACTAGATACAACCAATATGGATTTGAATTTGAATTAATTGACACGGCAGGAATAAGAAAAAAAAATAAAGTCTCAGAAAATATTGAATTTTATTCAATATTAAGGTCAATAAGAGCTATTGAAAACTCAGATACATGCCTGGTTATTTTTGATGTGGAAAGGGGTTTTGACTCACAAGTTCAAAATATATTTTGGCTTGCTGCAAAAAATAAAAAAGGTGTTGTAATCCTCGTAAATAAATGGGATACAGTTAACAAAGATCACCAAACATCAAAACAAATTGAAGAAGAAATACATTTAAAAATTTCTCCTTTTATTGACGTTCCAATTGTATTTGTATCTGCTCTAACTAAACAAAGAATATTTGAGGCGATTAAGGTTGCTATGGAAGTAAATGAAAGAAGAAATTATAAAATACCAACAAAGAAGCTAAATGATTTAATATTACCAATTATCGAGCAAAAACCACCTCCAAGTACTAAAGGAAAATATGTTAAAATTAAATTTTGTAGACAATTGCCAACAAAGTATCCACAGTTTGCCTTTTATTGTAATCTACCTCAATATGTAAAGGACTCATACAAAAGATTCCTTGAAAACCAGATTAGAAAAAACTATAATTTTTCAGGAGTACCTATTGATATATTTTTAAGAAAAAAGTAGTTAAAGATTTTTTTTAATTTCCCTTAACTCATCTTTAATTTTATTAAGTTTTTTCAAAATTAGTAGGTTTTCAGATATTGAAATATCTTTAGATAGTAGCCTTTTATTTGCACCTTGAATGGTAAGACCATCCTTTTTTAACATAGTGTATATAATAGAGATAGTCTCAATATTTTCTTTTGTATATTTTCTTATACCTGATGATTTTATTGATGGTTTTATCTGCTTGAATTCTTTTTCCCAGAATCTTAGAAGTGATGTTTTGACATTGAAGTAAGAGGCGACCTCACTTATGCTGTAGTATTTTTTTTCTGGAAGATGCCCAAACATATTTAGTCAAGAGATTGATTCTCTTGTGATGTAAGATTAACTAACTCTTTAAATTCATCAGGTGATAAACTTCCAGAGTAAAAGTTAATTGGATTTATTTTTTTCCCATCTTTAATAATTTCATAGTGAAGATGGGGAGCTACAGATCTACCAGTATTTCCAACATACCCAATTAGATCTCCTCTTTTAACCTTATCTCCTCTTCTAACATTAATTTTGCTCATGTGAGCATATATGCTTTCATACCCAAACCCATGACTAATTCTAACATGATTTCCAAATCCAGCAGCTCTATTATCGGCCCTTAAAACATTACCGTCACCTGTTGCATATATAGGCGTACCTGTCTTAGCAGAAAAATCCATTCCAAAATGCATAGTTCTCATTTTTGTAAAGGGATCTATTCTGTAACCATAACCAGAAGCCATCCTTTTTAAATCTGACATATTTACAGGTTGAATACTAGGAATAGATGTAAGCAAAGACTCCTTGTTTTTTGCAAGAAGTTCAATCTCATCTAATGACCTTGATTGGATCACTAATTCTTTTGTTAAGATATCAACCCTCTCAGTAGTATTTACAATTAGATCTGAACTTTCGTACCCTTCTAAATAGTCATATCTATTAACTCCTCCAAATCCTGCTCTTCTTTGTTCTTTAGGAATTGGACTAGCTTCAAAATAAACTCTGTAGAGGCTATTATCTCTATCTTCAATATTTGCTAAAGTTGATTCAACTTGATCTAGTTTTTTATTTAATACTCTGAGTTGTAGTTTATAATTATCAATTTCCCTGGCTTGGACAATTTCTTTAGGAGTGTCAATAAAATCTGTGTTAAGTAGAAGTATTGTTATAAAAGACCCAATAATTACTGAGCTAATTAAAAATAATGATAGTCTGTAAAAACGTTGTGTAAGGCTTCTTTTAATTGGAACAAATTCTAAATTTTCAGAATCAAAATAATATTTAGTTTTGGACATATATCAATTTGTTGTAATTTCAAGTCTTAAATTCACTAGTACAAATATAAAAAAAATGAATTCATCTGTTGTTAGAGAAAAGTTTTTTGAATTCTTTAAAAACAAACAGCATCAGATAATTCCATCAGCATCTGTAATAAACGAGACAGATAGACATTTAATGTTTACCAATGCAGGTATGAACCAGTTTAGAAACATTTTTACTGGAGATCAAAATCCAAAATTTTCCAGAGTAGCAAATTCCCAAAAATGTTTAAGAGTTTCTGGTAAGCATAATGATCTTGAAGAGGTAGGTATAGATACTTATCATCATACTTTTTTTGAAATGCTTGGCAATTGGAGTTTTGGAGATTATTTTAAAAAGGAAATTATTGGCTGGTCTTATGATCTCATAACTAACGTATACGGATTAAGTAGTGATGACCTTTATGTTTCTGTTTTTGAAGGTTCAAAAGAGGATCAACTTGATTATGATATAGAGACATTTAATTCATGGAAAAAATATTTTACTGAAGACAAAATTATAAATGGCAACAAAAAAGATAATTTCTGGGAAATGGGAGATATAGGCCCATGTGGTCCTTGTTCAGAAATTCATGTTGATCTTAGATCACCTTCTGAAAAAAAGAAAATTAAAGGTTCTGAACTTGTAAATAAAGATCACCCTAAAGTTTTAGAAATATGGAATCTCGTTTTTATTCAATTTAATAGAAAGAAAGATGGTTCTTTACAAAAATTAGATAAACAGTATGTTGATACTGGAATGGGCCTAGAGAGGTTATGTATGGCGCTTCAAAAGAAGAACTCAACATATGAGACAGATCTATTCTCTGATATAATTAAAGAAGTAGAAAATATTTCTAAAAAGAAATATTTAGCAGGAGATGAAAAAATTGATGTAGGTATAAGGGTGATTTCTGATCATCTTAGGGCTATTGTATTTACAATATTAGATGGACAGACTCCAAGTAATACTGGTCCAGGTTATGTGATTCGAAGAATTCTTAGAAGAGCTTTAAGATATGGCTATACAAATCTAGATATCCAAACTCCATTTATTTATAAACTAGTGGATATTATAGAGAACAAATATTCAAGTCTTTATCCAAACATTATTACACAAAAAGATTTTATTAAATCAATCATAAAAGATGAGGAAGAAGGTTTTCTCAAGACATTAAATCAAGGTCTTAAACTCATTTATGAGCTAATTGATTCTGATTCAAATGATAAATTTATTAAAGGTGATGATGCCTTTAAGCTCTACGATACTTTTGGATTTCCTATTGATTTAACATCTTTAATAGCTGGAGAAAAATCTTTTAAAGTTGATATTGAAGGGTTTAAAGAGAATATGAGAATTCAAAAAAATAGATCAAAGCCAAAAAAGAATGCTAAATTTTCAGAATGGGTTATAATTAATGATGATTCAATTAGCAGTGTTTTTATGGGTTATGATTTTAACGAAGTTGAAGGTAAAATTTATAAATACAGAAAAGTTAATTTAAATGATGGTATAACAAATTACCACATTGTAACAGATGTAACGGTATTCTATCCAGAGGGTGGAGGTCAAATAGGTGATAAGGGTGAAATTATATCTTCAGTTGAAAAAACTGAAGTTGTTGATACATTTAAGGATAGTGGAGACATAATTCACGTTACCACTAATTTACCTTCGGATTTAAAATCTAAAGTAAAACTTAAAATTAATAATGATAGAAGATTATTGATTGAATCAAATCACACTAGTACTCATTTATTACATCAAGCTCTTAGAAATTTACTTGGAAGTCATGTTGAGCAAAGAGGTTCGATGATATCAGAAGATATAATTAGATTTGACTTTTCCCATACATCTAAACTCTCTAACAAAGATTTAGAATCAATAAATGTTTTTGTGAATGACAGAATAAAAGAATCAATACCTCTTATCGAGGACAGAGAGGAGGATTATGACACAGCTATAAAAAATGGAGCAATTGGTTTATTCAAAGAAAAATATGAGGATAAGGTAAGAACTGTCAAATTCAATGAGTCTTATGAACTGTGCGGAGGAACTCATGTTAAAAATACGAGTAAATTAAAATTATTTAGTATTATTTCAGAAGGTTCTCAAGCTTTTGGAATAAGAAGAATTACAGCAACGTGTAATGAAAAAATTATTTTTGCTGAAATGCAAAAGAAGAAAGACTCTGAAGAAAAAGCTGCCAATGAAAAAGCAAATAAAGAATTAAAGAAGGAAATAGAGATAAATAATAAAGCTAAAGTTCATTTAGCTAAAAAAGAAATATTAAAAAAAATTCATAAACTAGGTCAAATAAACTTTTTTGCAGATGAGGTAGATCTCGAACCAAGATCTATAAAAGAGTTATGCTTTATGATTGCAGATCAAATTGAGAATCTATTTATAGTACTTTTGTCTAATAATAATGGCAAGGTTTTTATCTCCTGCTTTATTGCTAAAAACTTAGTTGAGTCAAAAGGGTTAAATGCATCTGAGATAATTAAAGACTTATCAACTTTGATCAACGGAAGTGGAGGTGGGCAAGCTTTTTATGCAACCGGAGGAGGAAGTTATGTAGAAGGAATTAGCTCTGTAATATCTAGATCAGAGGAGATAGCTAATAATTTATAGGCGGATACTTTTCAAGTATTTTTACTACAAAGTCATTAATCATTTTATCCCTATTGTCCGAGTACTCGTTCAATACACCAACACCTTTACCTTGCCATACAAGTTGTTGATTCTTACTATCAATGAGGCTAACATATAAAGTACCTTGGACTCTAGAATAACCATAAGAGTATGGATAATTATATGCATAAGGATACCATCCATAAGGAAAATAATTATTCACGTATACTCTTTCTTTAGATTTAGTTTCAAATGTTACAAGTAAATCAGGAGAGTTAGATCTTTCGAGTCCCTTAGACTTTAATCCAGCGTCTAATGATCTCAATATTCGTTTTTTATCAAGATCTGAAATTTCTAATTTATCTATATCAGGTTGAAAGAAAGAATAGGATTTATAATTATCAAAATCTACATCAGAATCATAATCATATTGAACATATATTCCACATGATTGAATTGAAAAAATTAATGTGAATAATATTATTTTTAATGAGATATTTTTTTTTATAAATTTCATACATATTAAAGTTATGAAAAAATTCTTTCTCTTATTTATATTAGTTTTATTTTCATCATGTTCTACACTCAAAACTCCATCATTAAGTGAGAATTCTGTTGAAAATAAAATCAAACTTTATATTAAAAAATTTGCTCCTGCTGCAATTAAGAACATGAGATTTTATAAAATTCCAGCAAGTATAACTTTAGCACAAGGAGTCCTTGAGTCTGGTTATGGAGAAGGTACATTAGCAAAAAAAGCAAATAATCATTTTGGAATTAAATGTCATAAGGAATGGAAAGGTAAATCAATTAGACATGATGATGATGAAAAAGATGAGTGCTTTAGATCATACAAAAACCCATTAAAATCTTATCGTGATCACTCGTTATTTTTAGTTGATAGAGATAGATATAATAGCTTATTTAAATTAAAAAGAAAAGATTATAAAGGATGGGCAATTGGTTTGAAAGCTGCAGGCTATGCTACTGATCCAAAATACGCAGATAAATTAATAAGTTTAATTGAGAGATTCAATTTAACTAGGTTTGATGAGTAAATTTTCATTATTTTTATATATTATAATTAGACCTTTAGCTCTAAGCTCTTTAGTAATTTTATCCCATTTCTTATTAGAATAATCAAATTCACTTTTAAAAATATTAAAATCACATTCGCCTTTTTTTTGAAGTTTATTGAGAACTAATTTCGCATCATTAGATATTAAAAGCTCATTTCTCAAAGGTTTCATTTGAGGGAAAAAAAGTACCTCTTGAATGGATGTTTGGTTGGTCATTAACATAATCAATCTATCTAATCCAATACCAATCCCTGAAGTTGGTGGCATTCCATATTCTAATGATTTTATAAAGTCCATATCAATAAACATTGCCTCATCATCACCTTTTTTAGTTAATTCAAGCTGATTTTCAAATCTATTTAGTTGATCAATTGGATCATTAAGTTCAGAATATGCATTAGCAATTTCCATTCCATTAATAATAAGTTCAAACCTTTCTGTCAAATCAGGATTTAATCGGTGTTTTTTTGTAAGCGGACTCATAGACTTGGGATAATCAATTATAAATGTTGGATTAATAAAGTTCTTTTCACACTTGCTTCCAAAAATTGCATCAATTAATTTTCCTTCTCCCATACTCTCATCAACTTCGATTGACATTTCATTACAAATTTTTCTTAATTCATTTTCATCCATGCTGGAAATATCGTATCCTGTAAATTTCTTTATGGCATCAATCATAGATAATCTCTTAAAAGGAGCCTTAAAGTCAATAAGTTTTGAATCATACTGAATCTTAGTTTTGCCATTAACCTCAGCACACACTTTTTCAATTAATGATTCAGTCAACTCCATCATCCAAAAATAATCCTTGTATGCAACATAAAGTTCAAGAATAGTAAACTCAGGATTATGATTTTTATCCATTCCTTCATTTCTAAAATCTCTAGAAAATTCGTAAACAGCTTCAAATCCACCAACAATTAATTTTTTTAAAAATAATTCGTCTGAGATTCTTAAATATAGAGGAATATCTAATGTATTGTGATGAGTTACGAAAGGCCTAGCATTAGCACCACCAGGGATAGGTTGTAAAATTGGTGTCTCAACTTCTAAATATGATTTTTCATTAAGAAAATTTCTTATTGTATTAATAATTTTTGTCCTTTTGACAAAAATATCTTTAACATTAGAATTTAAAATTAAGTCTAAATATCTTTGCCTATACCTTTGTTCTACACCAGTAAAACTATCATATTCTTTTCCATCAGAATCCACTTTTGGCAATGGCAGAGGTCTCAGAGACTTATTCAATATTTTAAAATCTTTTACTAAAACAGTGATTTCACCAACTTTTGTTTTAAACATTATTCCGTTAATTCCGATTATATCACCTATATCTAACAACTTTTTATAAATAGTATTGTACTTAGTCTTATCTTCATCAATACAAATTTCATCTCGGTTAAAATAAACTTGGATTCTACCTTTACTATCTTGAATCTCAGCAAATGATGCATTCCCTTGTATTCTCCTTGACATAATTCTTCCAGCAATAATTACTTTACTATTTTCTTCGTAATTTTCAATTAAGTCAATGGAGAAGTTATCAACTGGAAATAATTCTGCAGGATATGGATTAATTCCAAGTTTTATTAGCTCAGAAAGTTTTTCTCTTCGAATTTTTTCTTGTTCTGTCATTGGAATATTTAAACAAAGATAAGTTTTATAAAGCAATCATTGAACTACAAATTTTTATATTTGAATGATGTTAAAAAATAAAAAAATTATAGTTAGAGATATCGGAAAACTATCTTTTTCAGATGCCTGGCAATATCAAGAAAAAATATTTAAGAAAATTATTAATCAAAAGGTTCAAAATAGATCCTTAGGTGAAAAGATTAAAACAAATAATTTTCTCATTTTAACTGAACATACTCATGTTTATACTATTGGTAAGAGTGGAGATATATCTAATTTATTAATTGATAAGAATGAATTAATTAAAAAAAAGATAGAGTTTTACAAAACTAATAGGGGCGGAGATATTACATATCATGGACCTGGACAAATTATGGGTTATCCCATTTTTGATTTAGATAATTTTTTTACAGATATAAACCTTTATTTAAGAAAACTAGAAGAAGTAATTATAAATACCTTAATGACATACAGCATAGTCGGATTTACAATTAAAGGTGAGACTGGTGTATGGATCAAGGATAAAGACGGATTATCAAAAAAAATATGTGCATTTGGGATAAGAGCAAGTAGATGGGTAACAATGCATGGGCTTTGTTTAAATGTTAATCCAGATCTTAGTTATTTTAATTATATAATACCATGTGGAATTAAAAATAAAGGAATAACATCCATACAAGATTTAAAAAAAGAACATGTAGATATTAATGAAGTAAAAACAAGACTGGTTGAAAACTTTCAGTCAGTTTTTAAAGCAAAAATTAATTTTGAAATAGATTAATTTCATATGATACGATGGAGAATTGATCAAGCTTTGATATTATTTCAATTTTACCATCACCATCAGAATCCTCGATATCAACTACTGATTTTCCTTTAATTGGAAATCCTTTAACGAGATCACCGTTATCTCTGTATAAATATATTTTCTCATCGTTTAGGTCAGTAATTGCTACCAGCATTACGTTAGAATTTATAAATATTTTAGGTTTTGAAAATCTACTAAAAGGTAATTCGATTGTAATCCCTTTAATTGATAATCTGTTTTCATTTAAATATACCAAGTTATTATTAACTATATCTATTAAGTTCTCACTTGATAAATTTAGATTATCTTTAATTAAATTTCCCTTTTCATCAATTTTAACAAGATTACCAAGCCTATCAGTAGTTGTAAAGTTTTCTAAATAACTATAAATAGAATTACTACTAAACTGAATTTTGTCATTAACAATCACTCTGTCTCTCCCTCTTCTATCTAATATCTTTAAAGTCCCATTTTCTAATTGAATTATAATATAATCTTTACTTCCAATTCTAATATGAACAGGATTCATAATTATTTTTGATTCAAACAAAGGAGGATTAAAACCGCTAACTATCCTACCATTTGAATCATACATTTTGATCAAATTATCTTCTATAATTAAGAATCTGTAATTTCTGTTTTTTTCATAATCAAAAACCGAGACAGGATAAATTATATTAGAATTGACAGGAAAACTTAATTGCTGAACTTCATTTCCGTTTCTATCTAGTAAATATAGTTTTTTAGAGGTTTTAAAAATCATTTGCTTCCTGCCGTTTTTATATATATCAACTTGTTTTATGTTACCTATAATTTTTCCTTCTAACTTTTTTTTCCAATAAATTGTCCCCTTGTTTGACAGATAATAAAGATAATTTTCACTATCCTGAAAAGCAATATCAAATTCATTATTAATATGATTCTTTAACCAAATAGGATCTGAAATAATTTCTTTATCAAAAGTTACAAAAAACTCAGTGTAGACATCCTCGTTATTTTTAACCAAATTTACTTTTGATAAATTAAATTCTAAAAGTGCAATATCTTGATTTATTCTACCACTAAATGAGGTGTAAGGAAATTCTTCCTTATCTAAAATCTCACTATTATAAATTTTCGAGTTTAACGATTTATTATTTCCAACCCACAAAAAAGAAAAATTATCTGATTTTTGTTCTTTAAACGATAAATATTCATTATTTGAGCCCAGATTATCTTTAATAATTTTTGAATTAATTATTTTTTTAAGTTGTGAAACAGATTTTGTTGCAATTAACTGATTCTCTATTACAGTTGCATATTCTAAAACAATTTCTTTATCAATATTTTTAAAAAGAATATTTAAATCATCATCTATTACAATCTCTTTAATGTTAAAGTTATTATCATATTCTTCTAAGCTGAAGTAATCATTAATCTGCTCTGTATTCTTGAGATTAAGAATAATAAACTTTTCTTGATCTTCTACAAAACTAATTTCATTAACTATGTTTAAAGCATTAAATTTTAAATTTTCAGAAGATACATCATTATATTTTAAATAATCTTTTAAATTAAATATGAACCTTTCAGAATTATCAATAGACAGGGTTAAAAAAGTTAAAAATGAATTTGGAATAATTTTATCAGTTTTAATTTTAGATGCTTCTATATTCTTTAAAATCGAAACTTTTCCATTTATTGAATCACTTATTCTAGTTATACCCGTTAGATTTATATTTTCAAGAGAATAGTCAAAATCGTATCCAACCCATGATGTATCAGATTTAGGAAAAAAACCTGAATTACTTAATGTATTTTCTAAAGTGTTTATGTCATCAGATTTAGTATAAATATTAAATGGATCATTTGGATCAGACGTTTTTCTTATATTTTTTAATTCAATATTGAAATTAATATTGGTTGAATTAAAATCTCTAATTATATTTTCAATGATTATGTCTTTGTTTGAGCTTATAATATATTCATCAATAATAACTTTGAATACTTCGTTACCATTATTTTCATCTATAAATATTTCTTTATTTTGATATTTTTTGTTCAATATATCTCCATCTAAAATTGAATCAAATGAGTTTGATTTTCTAATGTATGTAAAAGCAATTTCGTTTTTACCATATGAGGATAAGGAGAGAAGACCCTCTCTATTTGAATTTTTCTTAGAAAGATAACCGAGTTGAGATGAAATTTCTTTTATTGAAGATAATATAATGGGCAATAATACATTTTTATTCAAAATCTCCTTTGTATTGTCTAAATCATTAATATTAATTATTACTTCTGAATCACCTGGTAAGAGGTTAAAAATTGAAACTTTTTCTTTTTCTAAAATAGTACATGAACAAATCACAAATAAACTCAAAAAGAATAGTTTAAATTTCATATTTACAATTCTAGTTTTATTTGTAATTCTTTTATTTTAAAGGTTTTCCTATGGAGCTTTGTTAGGCCGTGTTTATGAATATTTTGAAAATGAAGTTTTGTCCCATAACCTTTGTTTTTATTCCATCCAAAATGTGGAAAATTATTGTGTTGCTCTGTCATATATAAGTCTCTGTATGATTTTGCTAGTATTGAAGCAGCAGCAATGTTTTGGTATTTACTATCACCTTTCACAATACATTGATAATTAATATTTTTAAATTTTTTAAATCTATTACCATCAACAATAATAAAATTTGGAATTATTTTTAAATTTTTTAAAGCACCATGCATAGCGCTAAATGTGGAGTTAAGTATATTTGTTTTATCAATTGTAGAAGAGTTCACAGAGAAAACAGCAAAGTCAATACAATCATTTTCAATTACTTCTTTTAACTCCATTCTTTTTTTTTCGGATAATTTCTTAGAATCATTTAGAGAATCATTTCTATAATTTTTAGGAAAGATTACTGCGGCTGCAGTAACTGGACCAGCAATACTACCCCTTCCTGACTCATCAACACCAGCCTCCAAATCTAAATCAGAAAAATTACTCATTAACATTATAGAAAAATCAAAATTTATAAAGAAACATTAACTTAGTATGAAATTACAAAATACATGCAGAAGTTTTTTCTGGTTTTATCTTTTTTTTTAACACAAAATTTTATGTTTTCCCAATCAATAGATATGGAGCGTAAATTAAAAACTGAACAAGAGGCAATTAAAAAGAAAAGTGAAGGAGAAAAAAAGGATACGTTAACAACTGATTATTATAAAATCTTTTATTTAGACGGTAGGATGGAGACTGTTGATACTTCGATTAGCATTAATAAAGATTATAAATTTAATTTCTTAAGAGAAGACTCTTTTGATTTAATATCATTTGCTAATTCTGCTCATACATATAATAAATTAGCATATAATCTTAAAGATTTTTCAAAACCTGATATTGGTGCGAGAGGTAAACATTTCCATTATTTTGAAAAAGAAGATATTGGATATTACAATGTCCCAACTCCTTTTACAGAAATTTTTGCAAAGTCTACATATGAACAAGGTCAGATTTTAGATATGCTAGTATCAGTAAATTTAAATCCTCAATATAATTTTACAATTGCGCATAAAGGTTACAAGTCTCTTGGAAAATATTTAAATACAAGATCAAGGGGAAATCAGTTTAGGTTTATTTCAAACTTTAAATCAAAGAATCAACTCTCTCAATGGAGATTGCATTTTGTTTCACAAAATATATTTAATAAAGAAAATGGGGGTCTTGATCCTGATAGCATCTATTTTTTTGAACAAGCAACAAACTATTTTGTCCTAGATGAATTTGGAAATCAAATTGAGAATGAGGATGGGACTTTTGAAATGATAGAATATGATGGATATCTTGATAGGTCAAGATTGGGCCCTACGCTTTTCGCAGAGGGATCACTTTATTCAAAAAGATTTTTTTCAGATTTTGAAAGAATAATATTTAAAAATAAAAAAGAAAAGACAAACACTTTAGCTGTAAGTTACCAATTTACTCATGAATATAAAAAAGTTAAATATATTGATCCAATGAATAATAAAACCTTTGGAGAGGTCTTAGAGTTTATTAAAGATGGACAAACAGTTTCAGATTTAAATAGATTTATCGAGCAGGAAAACAGGCTTATATTTTCATCAGACTCAAAAATTGGTAGACTCAAGCTATCATACTCTTTAACAAATTGGAATAATAATTTTAAGATTTATGATAATCAAGATATTAATGATTCTATTTTTGAGCTTGCTGAGGATCAATCAAATATATCTTTTGATTGGAAAAAAATATTTGAAAAATATACATTTGAATTAAACTTTAATAGGTCTTCAAAAGATAGCTTTAAATCGGATTTTATTTCTTTAAATATTAAAGGAAATCCCTTAAAAAATATAAATTTTGAACTTAGCTCCTTAATTATAGAAAGGTCTCCAAACTTTAATTTTAAGTTTTATAGAAGTGCGTATGAAAGTTATAATTGGTTTAATGATAGTTTATATGATGAAAAAACTTCAAATATAAATCTTAAAATATCCTACAAGGATTTATTTGTTCTTACTGCTGATTACAATGAAATTGATAACTATACTTTTTTTAGAGAAAACACAAATGCGCTGTCAGGTGAAACTGATACAAAAAGACTTGCATCAGTAAATCAAGCTGATGTTAAAATCAATTATTACAGTTTTAAGCTCTTCAGTAAAGTTGATTTTGGAAAATTTAGTATTGTTAATACTGCCAGATATCAAAAAAAAGAACAGGAATTTTCCTTTGGGAATTTATCAACTCTTAATGTTCCAGAGTGGGTTACCAGAAATACAATAATGTATTCAGCAGATGTTTTTAATAAATCTTTATTTATACAAACTGGAATTACCTTCAATTACTTTACTAAATTTTTTGCAGACTATTATAATCCATTAATATCTGAATTTGTTACTCAGAATTATAAAGAAATAGGTGATTACCCAAGGTTTGACTTCTTCTTTAATGCTAAGATCCAACAAACAAGAGTGTTTATAAAAGTTGAGCATCTAAATAGTTCATTCACTGGTTATGACTATTATTCAGATCCTTTTAGCCCATACAGAGATATGTCTGTTAGATTAGGCTTGGTATGGAACTTTTTTAGTTAAAATGAAACAATTTAAAATTATAGGGTTAATGTCTGGCACATCTTTAGATGGGTTGGATTTAGTATACGTAAATTTTGAACTAGATGAATATTGGAAATTTGAAATAATAAATTCCAAGACTTACACGTATGAAAAAAAATGGATCGGTTTTTTGCAGAATATTAGCAAAGAAAAAATTACGTCAATAAGTAAAATTGATCTAGATTATACTAAGCTTTTATCAAAATATATCATGGAATTTATAAGTGAATTTTCAATAGAAGATATTGACTTTATTAGTTCTCATGGTCACACTGCACTGCATCAGCCATCAAATTCATTAACTTATCAAATTGGAAATTTGCCAATGCTTGCTAAATATATTAACCAAAAAGTTGTTTGTGATTTTAGAGTACAAGATGTTGAATTAGGGGGGCAAGGGGCACCTTTAGTGCCTGTAGGTGAGCAGTACCTTTTTCCAGAATATACTACATTTATTAATCTTGGCGGATTTGCTAATATTACCAAGAGAATTAAAAACAACATAATTGCCTATGATATATGCCCAATAAATATTGTGTTTAATCATTTATCGCGGTCAATAGATTTAAAATATGATAAAAAGGGATACATTGCATCTACTGGAAATCTAAATGAAAATTTATATAATAATTTACAAAGATTAAGTTATTATATACAAGATCCTCCCAAATCATTGGGTATTGAATGGATTGATTATAAAATATACCCAATTTTAGCTAACTTCAGTGATATAGCTACTGAAGATTTGATGAATACATTTTCGAACCACTTTGCTTTTCAAATTGCAAAAAATATTGGAGATCAACATAAAGTCTTAATTACCGGTGGAGGAGCATATAACGATTATCTTATTGAAAGAATAAAAAATTTAACTAATTCAGAGATAACTATTCCAGATTCAAAAATTATAGAATATAAAGAAGCTGTAATTTTTTCCTTTTTAGGTCTATTAAGGATGCTTAAAATAAATAATTGTTACTCTTCAGTTACTGGAGCGCAAATGGATCATTGTTCAGGAAAAATTTATAATCCTTAAAATTTATTTTTTTTTAATAACTTAGATGCTTACCTTAAATCTTAATTATTGAAGAAATATTTTTTAATTTTTGTCATTTTTATGAGTATAATTATTTGCTCAAAACTTCAATTGAGTAATACTTAAATTAGGAAAATAAAATTTATGTAAATGGAAACAATTTTATTAGGAATTTTTATTGTAGGGTATTTATTAATTACTCTTGAACATAGTCTTAGAATTGATAAGCTAATTCCTGCGCTTGGAATGATGGCTTTTTTATGGGCAATTATTGCAGTTTTTAATATTCCAGTATTTGAAGTTGATACTGAATTGCGGGAATTAATACCAACAAAAGTCAAAAAAATCATGGCGTATCACCTCTCACATACATCGGAAATATTAATATTTCTTTTGGGAGCTATGACAATAGTTGAAATAATTGATTACTATAATGGTTTTGAGAAAATTAAGTCATTTATTAAAACAAAATCTAAGAAAAGTCTATTATGGATTTTTTCAGTATTAGCATTTATTCTATCTGCAATTATTGACAATCTAACAGCTACAATAGTACTTATAACTATTTTACAGAAGATTATTAGAGATAAAAACTTGAGACTTTGGTTCGCTGGTTTAATTGTAATATCTGCTAACGCTGGAGGTGCTTGGTCCCCAATAGGTGATGTAACAACAACAATGCTTTGGATTGCGGATAAAGTGACTGTACCTATGTTACTTTATTATGTTTTTATTCCATCTATAGTATGTATGGTTATCCCTGTATATGTTGCATCTTTTTTAAAGCCATTTAAGGGTAGTGTTAACAAAGTTGACAATGATGAAAGTAATATAACTAGAGTGGGAACAATAATGTTATGGTTGGGATTAGGGGGGATAATTTTTGTCCCTGTGTTTAAAGTTTTTACTGGTCTTCCCCCTTATGTTGGAATGATGCTATCATTAGCAATTGTTGCTACTTTTGCTGAAATTTTTAGTGGTACAAAATTTAATATAACTACACCAAATGAGGATAGCATAATGCATAGTAAGAGTCCAGTTCATAGTGCTCTTACAAAAATTGAATTACCAAGTATACTTTTCTTTTTGGGAATATTAATGGCTGTTGCTGCTCTTGAGTCAATAGGATATTTATTTGAGTTTGCTCAGTATTTGGAAATAGTAATTCCGGATATTAGAATAGTTGCAGGGCTTCTTGGTCTAGGATCAGCAGTCATTGATAATGTTCCTTTAGTAGCTGCCTCAATTGGGATGTTCTCACAACCAATAGATGATTCTTTATGGCATTTAATTGCATATTCTGCAGGAACTGGTGGGAGTGTTTTAGTAATTGGATCAGCAGCAGGAGTAGTTGCAATGGGGATGGAGAAAATTGAATTCTTCTGGTATTTGAAAAACATTGGTTGGCTAGCTTTTATAGGATTTATTTCTGGTTTCATAACTTTTGTAGCTCTTGAAGCATATGTCTTAGTATAACATATTGGATTATAATAACACAGAAGATTGGATTCTATCCAGATTGCCCTCTTATCAAACTCAGGGTAAAAAAGCATATAATCCTGGACTTGATAATGTAATTAAGTTTATCAAACACTTAAACATATCTATTGATTATCTCAAATTGATTCATGTTGGTGGGACAAATGGGAAGGGAAGTACATCATCATATATTTCATCAATCTTACAAGAGTCAAACTGTAAAATAGGTATGTTTACATCTCCTCATTTTTATGATTTTAGAGAAAGAATAAAAATAAATAATAAAAAAATTAATAAAACATTTATTGTAGATTTTATAAAATACAATAGAATTATTATAGAAAAATTAGAACTAAGTTTTTTTGAGCTTTCATTTTGCCTTTCATTGGTATATTTTATTGAAAATAAAGTTGATTATGCAATAATTGAAGTTGGTATAGGTGGTAGACTAGATGCAACAAACATTATCAATCCATTAATATCTGTAATAACTAATATTTCATATGATCATTCAGATATTTTGGGAAATACATTGGAAATGATTGCTAAAGAAAAAGCTGGTATTTTTAAAAAAAATTCACAAATTATAATAGGAGAGAGAAATAACATTCTTGATAAAATTTTCATTGAGAAAGCAAAAGAAGTGAAATCTTCTATAACATTTGTCCCAGATTTCAATGATCAAGAACTTTACTCTAGTGTAGATTATTTAAATATAAATATAAAGACAGCTATTTATACTTGTAAAGCACTTAAATTAGAAGCTATAGATAATGATACAGTATTGGCTGGTATTTCTAATATTATTAAGAATACAGGTTTATTTGGTAGATGGACAACAGTCAACGAAAAGCCAAGAGTTATATTTGACGCTGCACACAATTTAGAAGGGTTTAGAAGTATTTCTTATGAGCTTCAAAAGTCCAACTTTGATAAAATCCACATCATTTTAGCATTTATTAAAGGTAAAAATATTAAAGAATTAATAAACGAGTTGCCTACTAATTCTAATCTTTATTATACATCCATAAATATGGATAGGGGAATGTCATACAGTGAAATAAAAAAAAATATTGGTGAAAATTTTATTTTCAACGAAAACCCAAAAAAATTATTAGCAACTGTAAAGGCTAATTCATTAGAAACTGATTTAGTATTAATAACAGGGAGTAACTTCCTTGCAAAAAATATTTTATGAAAAATAAATTATTTATTTTTTTGCTATTATTATACCATTCTACAGATGTATATAGTCAATTAATAACTGACAGACCAAATCAAACTGATACATCTGAAATTATTAATACTGGAGATATTCAAATAGAGACAGGAATATCATTGCAAGAAATAGAAACAAATATTAGTTCATTGATTCGAATAGGTATTATGAGTGGTTTTGAGTTAAGAATTAATGCTAATTATTTAATTAATGATGAGATATCTTTTCAACGAAAATCTTCTTTTAGTGATTTTGTTTTAGGCAGTAAGTTTAAAATTTTTAATTCAGATAAAAGTAAAGCTAAAATAAGTTTTTTATCAAATATTTCTATTCCAACAGCTCCTGAAATTTTTTCATTTAATGAATATGGTTTTTTAAATAAGATATTAATTTCTCATGATTTAAAATCCAACTCCCAAATAATATCAAATCTAGGATATAGCAAATTTACTAATTATCAAGGCCAATATATTTATTCTTTGGTCTATGGAAAAAGACTTGAATCGTTTTCCATATTTTTTGAGCTTTTTGGTGACTCAAATTCTAATTTTACAAATTTAAATTTTGATTCTGGTTTAACTTATTTAATAGATAGTGACAAACAATTTGATTTATCAATTGGGAAGGGCTTAGATAATGACTTATTTTTTGTTAAACTAGGATTTAGTTTTAGAATTAATTAATATACAATACTATACTACGAAATATAAAAAAAGTATAGTGTTATAAAAACCAAAGTAATCTTGGAGTTTTATTTTTATAATCTATATAGTCTTTTTGTTTTCCCCATTTTTTTTCTCCACTACGTTCCAAAAAATTTATTCCACTTATATAAACTAAAAGAATATAGGTGAATATTGGTGATATTAAAGTGAATATTTGATTAGTCTCTAGTGATGAATAACTCATTAATGATATTCCAATCCATAAAATTATTTCACCTAGATAATTTGGATGTCTTGAATATTTCCAGAGACCTGTTGATATGAAGTTATTCTTATTTTTTATTTTTTTTCTAAAGCTTGTTTTTTGATTATCAGCTATAATTTCTAGTGTAAATCCTATTATAAATAATATTATTCCAAAGTATGTTATGTATGTAAAATTTATTCCATTTGAAATACCAGTAATTGCACATAATGAACATATTGACACCCACATACCTGAAAATGACCAGGTCATAAGAAACCAATTAAATGATTTTTTTATTTCTCTGAATCTCTTATCCTCTCCTGCTTTTTTTATTCTCATATATAAAAATGTTCCTAATCTAATAGCCCAAACTATTATAAAAAATGAAAGTATTAAACTTCCAATATTTAGTTCCTTAAACCCATTTGACGAGATTAAAACATATAAAATAATTGAGATATATGTTAAGCTTCCTGTTAAGTCAAAAAACTTTTCTGTTTTAAAAATATAAGCAGGAATAAAAATTAACCAATGTATTAAAAATGATATTATAATACTGTTTCTTATTATATCAATTCCAGTCAATATTCCTAGGGTTATTGATATTGAAAACGCAATTAATGTCCCAAATAAAAAGTATAGATTTTTACTCATAGTTATCTATTTCATGTCTCATCTTTTTGATATCTTCACAACCTACTCTACAACATCCTCCAATTATATCAGGTGATAAACTTAACCATTTTTTAATCATCTTGTCTTCAAATAACTTATTACCAATCCATATTTTTTCATTCGGATTGTAGATTTCTCCAGAATTAGGATAAAGCATAATCTTCTTTTTTGTATTATTTTTTAATTTTTTAAAAGCCTCTCTTACATAAAGCGGTGAAAAACAATTAAGACCAATTGTAGTAATATTATTAAAATTTGAAAGAATTTTACAACCTTCAGAGATTGAAGATCCATCCCTAAAATTAATATCATCATTACATGTCATTGACACCCATACTTCTTTTTCTATTTTATCGATAATTTTTGAAAGTATTTTAATTTCTCTTAAACAGGGAATAGTCTCGTATAAAATTATTTCATAGTCAATATCTCTAAGTATATTAAAATTATTTAAGTGAAAATTATATATTTCGTTGTCAGAACAATCATAGACACCAACATATTCTGAAGCTTTTTTCTTATATGATGCAAATGGACCAAGACTTGCGATAATTTTTATTTCTTTTGAAGTTTTAGATTCTTTTACAGCATCTTTCGCAATATCTAATGACTTTTGAAATACATTTTTTATTTCTAATAAATTAAATCCTAGTTCTTTTAAAATATCATAACTAATTTGGTAGGTGGAAGACATAATATAATCTGAACCAGAATTAATATAATCAATATGAATTTTTTTAATAATATCAGAATTCTTTATTAAAGCCTCACCTGTCCATAATCTATTTTTTAAATTATAGCCATTTAACTCCAATGGGTATGACATACTTCCGTCTAGAAGCATGATATTTTTTTTCATACAACTAAATTAAAAAAGTCTATGAAAGAAAATTTAAAATAAACTATATTTACTTCCAATTTTTAAAAAGGGCGCTTAGCTCAGTTGGTTTAGAGCACCTCGTTTACACCGAGGGGGTCGGGGGTTCGAATCCCTCAGCGCCCACAATTTAACCTTAATATTAAATTGTGGCTTTTCAATTTTTGTCTAATAATTCATAGCCTTGATTAATACCTTTCTCAATAGCTGGAACACCTCTGGCCATCCAAACAGGTTCAGCCTCATCTTTTAAATAATGGTCAAAAAACTGTTGCATTCTTATATTAAAGTCTTTTCTATTTTGCAACTTAAGTGGCCAGTGACGTGCGCCATTATAATTTAATAACCAAGATGGTTTACCTAGTCGTCTTAAACTAACAAAGAATTCAATGCCCTGGTACCAAGGAACATGACCATCAGCATCGTTATGCATTATTAGTAACGGAGTGTTTATCTTGTCAATATTATATATTGGAGAGTTTTCAAAGTATCTTTGAGGATACTCCCAAGGTGTACCACCAATTCTACTTTGGGTGCGTTCATATTGAAATTGACGGCTTAATCCAGTGTCCCACCTAATACCACCAAATGCACTAATCATATTCACAACAGGAGCACCAGACTCAGCTGCTTTAAAAATATCTGTTTTAGTAACTAAATATGCTATCTGATAACCACCCCAACTGTGACCTTGGACTCCTATATTTGCCTCATCTACAAATCCTTTTTCTATTAAAGATGTTACTCCAGGAATAACACTATTAAATGCACTTTCTCCAGGATAGCCAACTCTATAATATACATCTGGATTAAAGATTAAATATCCTCTACTCGAATAAAAACTATAATTAATTGATGATCTTCCTGGTGAGGGGGCTCTGTGAGTATGAAGACTATTTGAACTTTTCTCATAAAAGTTTACAATCATTGGATACTTTTTATTAATGTCAAAATTTTCAGGTTTTATTAACATTCCTGTTAATTGTAAACCATCTAAAGAAGTCCAATTAACCAACTCAGCAGTTCCCCAATTATAATCTTTTTGCTGAGGGTTTACATCACTTATTAAACTAATTAATTTAAAATTTAAATCTGAAACTCTTATGTCTGGGTACTCTATAAATGATTGCCTATTAAAAATTACTGTTTCACTTAACCTAGCTTTTTTTGGTGTTGAATATCTAAATGGGCCATATAATAATTGCCTACCAGTATTATTTCTGTAATTATATTCATAATATCCTGAGTTCTTAGTTATATCATTGAATGTAGTCATAAGAATATTTTTGGAGTCCTCAATAAATGTTTTTTCAGGATTTAGTTTTATATATCTGTATGTGGTTTTTGATTCACGTCCTCTAGTTAATCTTTTACTTGAACCATCATCTGGCTCAAATTCCCATATATCATAACGATCATAAATCAGAATTCTATTATCATTCTTTGTCCATCCAGCTATACCGTAGGATCTAGGATAATCAGGAGAATCATTTAGCTCATCATAAAAAACTTTTTCTTTTGTTAGTTCTAAATATTTTGAGGTCTTAATGTTGTAAGTGTACCAAGTGCTATCAACTTGATTGTAACCAAAAGCATATTCTCCATTTGGACTTAATCTTGCTGTACTTGGATTAGCTTGGATTGCTAGTTTCTTATCTCCATTATTAATGTTTATAACTGCCAAATCATTCTTAGAATAAAGTGCAGTCCACTGTGAACTTAACTGATATGGTTCAGGGTTACTGATTAAAGCATAATCAGCATCTCCTTCATTTGATATTATTGCATTAGGAAACTCTTTAGTTGCTATTTGAATCAATCTGTCATCCTTTAAATGATAAACGGTTTGATAAGATTTTTTCATGTCATTATCAATTTGTTGTTCTTGGACTGTATACAACCTAGGTTCATCATAGGTCCAAACTTCAACATTTACAATCTCTTCTTCCAATAATAATGTATCCTGAATAATTCTTGGAATAGCTAAGCCAAAGTATAATTTGCTTTCATCTTTAGAAAACTTAATATCACCATCCGATGAGATATTATAACCATAGGGTGAACTATTACTATCTAAAATCAATTTTGCTTTATTAATTGACGAGTTCCATTTATAAAGCTCATATGGTCTTTGAAACGTTTTTGTAGAGTCAGCATCTGAAACAAATGCAAGTTTATCACCAGAATTACTTAGATTGAGTTGATAATATTTTGTTTTATAATGAGATTCATGGACCTGTTTACTTTTACTTAATTTTAAATTTCTAATGTATACACCAGGATTTATAGAATCTTTAATTCCTGTTGTGGTATAAGATAATACCATTTCCTCCTTTGCAAAAGTATAATTTGTCACAAAAGGTATAGTATCTTCTTTATTTGTTTTAAGATTCCTAATTATTAAAGGGTATCCTCTTTCACTTTTGATAGAGTCTTTTAATTTATTATTTTCATTCAAAGGAGTTTTATCATATGTATAAGCCATAAAACCAGACCATTTTTCAGGAAGTTTATAAGATTTTATATTTGCAATTTTATATAAAGAGTTGTTCTTGAGATTAAAAAGACCAATCGTATCACGCGGCAATTTTTCTTTTTCAACTTTTCTCCTTTTCATTTCCATAACAGTATCTTTCCATGCTTTTATTGTAAAAACTGCAATTTTTGAATCGTAAGTAAATTTTCCATTTTCTGAGCGCTCATATTCGAATATTAAATTACTTTGATTATCCTTTATTTTGATGTGTTGATCTTTTTCTCCTTTTTCAATTGAATACATTATAAAGTTTCCTTCAGCACTAATCTCCGAGCTTATAATTCTATTCCATATATCAAAATCTGCATGATCTAAAATTTTCTTTTGTGAGAATAAATTAATACTTAAAAGAAGAATTATAAAACATATATTTTTTTTCATAATATTGTTAATTTACATTATTAAATAATTTATAAAAAAATTCTTACTTAGTTTTGAAAAATATAAAAAATGAAAGTTCTTTTAACTGGATCATCGAAGGGAATAGGATATAAGATTGCTGAAGATCTTATCAAAGATGGTCATCAACTTGCCTTACATTTTAATTCTGATAAGTCATCGTTAGATTCATTAATAAATGAGAAATCCTCGGACTCTTTTGTAATAAAAGCAGATCTATCATTAGAAAATGAAATAAAAAAGCTAGTTGAAGATACAATTGAAAAATTAGGTTATCCAGACTGTATAATAAATAATGCAGGTATTGCAGAATCTGCTGAAATTTCAATAAATTTTAATAATTGGAGCAAAATGTTTGACAAGACAATTGATGTAAATCTTAAAGCTCCTTCTCTTATTTTTAAAGAGTTTTTAAAATATAAAAGAGAGAAAAAAATAAATTCAAGATTAAGAATTATTAATATTGCTTCAAGAGCGGCGTTCCGTGGAGAGCAACAGGACTATATTTCTTATGCATGTTCTAAGGGAGGTATAATTTCACTTACAAAAACTATGTCTAGATCATTTGGTGAATCTGATAATATTGTAGCAATTAGTATTGCGCCTGGGTTCGTAAGGACTAAGATGGCACAGAGTTTTATTGATAAGCATGGAGAGGATGTTGTAAAGCAAGGGATCACTCTAGATAGACTAACAGAGCCAAAAGATATATCACCATTAATCTCATTAATAGTTTCTGGTAAAATGGATCATTCAACTGGCTCAACAATTGATGTAAATGGCGGAAGCTTTTTAAGATAGATTTATTCCTCAAGTTAATTTATTAATAAAAGTTTATTACAAGTTTTACAGCAAAAAAAGTTGAATAGCTAATTCTTCTGTAACTTTTTTTATATTAGCACCATTAACTATAAATTAATTAAAATGAAAAAATTTATTTTACTATTACTTGTTATCTTAACAAGTATCAATTTAAACGCTCAGACTCCCACTTGGGTTTGTTTAAACGTTAGCGTTGAATCCGAGGGTCAAGAAAAATTTATTGAATCTTTGGATAATCTAATGGAGTCAGTTGATGATTTTCCATATACCGTAACTTTATTTGAA
>MDTB01147577.1_pt1 | contig 25115 bp, 20 predicted proteins | sample 811161 | NCBI WGS metagenome assembly MDTB01 (sample SAMN05326650, study PRJNA326480) | marine metagenome | isolation source: seawater | place: Mediterranean Sea | collected 2009
ACTTTTTTAATTTTCAAAAGAAATTAATAATAAAATAATTGTTTGGGAAATAAAAACTAAAGCCTTAAAAGATATTAATAGAACTACGGTGTTAACAAAATACTATTAACAATATAAACAATATCTAGAATATTTACATTGCCATCACCATTTAAATCTGTAGAATTTAACTCACAAGAACCATCATCTACATTACTCGCGCTATCATAGTTCATAGCAGAGCTATAGGTACATCCAAAATTTATATAAGAAGAATATTCACAAGAACCATCATCATCCTGATTCAATAAATCCGCAATAGGGTTATAATTATAAGCAATTGGGTCAGTGCAGCTATCTCCTGCCATGCAATGGTTACCCATCCAAAAACAACCCTCTGCCCCCATGCACTCAAATTCGGACTGATAGGACATACAATCATCACTAGCTTCCATGCAGTGATCACCCATCCACATGCAATCAGGAACACTCATACAATCTAATTGAGACATAAAATCGGAGCAATCAATACAAATATCACCAAATTCACAAGAGCCATCATCTACAGCAGCATAGCTATCATAGTTGCATGCACCCATATCTGTACACCCATAAAGTTCATCTAAAAGGCTTGGGATATAATTATATTGAAAATCATATAGATTAGGCATATCAAATTTATACCTTACTCTCATATTATGATCAATTAATACATAAGCAGAATATGTTGAACCTGCAAACATACTCCAAATGAGTTTATCAGGATCACCATTTAAAATTAAAGGATCATTTCCATAAGGGCCAAATTCATTATACAAATCACCCCATTCCTGGCAACTATAAAGACTTGGCTCAACTTCTGCATTATCAAGACTTACTACAAAATTAACATTTTCTGTATCATCTATAAATTCATGTAATTCATCCATCAAACTGACGTATTCATAGCACGCTGGTCACCAAGTAGCATTCATGCTAATAAGAATTATTTCATTAGTATAATCAGCAAGCCTAAATGTCGAACCAGTTTCATAATTACCGTCACTATAACAAACGCTATACTCATGCTGCTGATCTTCGTCTGAAATAACATCCCCTATATTATAATATGCTCTAGATGAATTAATCTTAATATCTTCTGAATTTAAACCTGAGGTATTACAATAATCATTAGAAAATAAAAAGCACAAAAAGAAAAGGCTTATAAATGATGCTATCTTCATTTGAGTTTAGCTGGATAGAATTATATTTGTAACTTGTACTATATCTAAAATATTAACGAGACCATCTGAATTAATATCTGCGCTTTCTGAATAATCATTTGCAAGAACCATATTAGCCAATTGAACAATATCAAGAATATTAACAATATCATCACCATTTAAATCGCCTAATACTGAAGTAGAATAATTATTAGCTATAACTTCTCTTAAATCATCCTCATATAATGGAAAATACGTCGAGTTCAATGCCAATCTGTATAACTCGGTAACGCCATCGCTTCCTATAACAACTAAATCTCTATGACCTCCATTAAACAAGGTCTCAATAGGTAAATCAGGAGACTGATCCATTACCAAGGGAAGATCAGAATTTGAACAGAAATTTGAATTAAAGCTCTGCTGGGCAGACTGCCCCACACCAATAATTACAACTTTGTCATATCCCTCCTCATGAAGATCTGCTTGAAAATCGGACAACTGCCCGAATACACTAGTTCAACCAGCTCAGCCTTGAGTTGTAAAGTAGTGCAATGTAATATAGCCTTCATATGATGGTTTCCAAATCATTTCACCATACGTACTAGAAGATGGATTCACATCCTCTTTAGAATACTCATATTGCGAAAAAAGTGAAGCAATTAATATAGATACCCATAAAATATTTTTCAACTAAAACTCCTTTTTTTAAAAAATAAACGTTTCAAGTATCAATATATTACAATTATTTTTAAATCTAGGAAATGAATTTTGCATCTTGTTACATTTAGAAATTATTATATATTTTTATTCTAAAGTAAGAAGCTGCTCATAAAAGCCACCTATAGAAAGATCATAATCTACAAAATGAATTTCTAATATCCAATCTCGCATCATTCCTCTTCTATCTAATTTACGCATTTCCATATGATTGTCCGGATGGATATAACTTAGAAAATTTTCTCCATCAATTTTTCTATGAGGAAACTCTCCTATGAGATGTCCGCAATGCACATTACCAAATTCCCATGATTTATCTTTAGCAAGACCCACTATATATTTATAAAGTTCAGAGCATGTAATTGATTTATAAGAGTCAAAGTATTGTTTACCTTTAAACCAACACTCTTCAACATCATTTTTCATTTTTAATTTCATTTTATCCCTTCCTAGAACATAGGTCCTTCCTAGATCTGCCTCCCATCCATCAAATACTGGACCAAAGTCTAAAAAGAGGATATCGTCCTCTTTAATGACTAGATTAGGGGGATTTTTACTATAGGGATGAATTGTATTAATACCCGCCCTAACAATCTTTTTATGCCAATGAACTTTTGTATTAAACATTTTAAAAGCTAAATCATATATTTGCAAACTTAAAACATCTTCTGTTTTTCCAGGCTCAATTAAGTTTAATTTTAAGATATCTTTAAAAAGTGCTTTAGCCTTTAATTCAGCTATAAATAATTTTTTTCTATTCATTATATATTGATATTCCTGATGAATATTTAACTTCATAAATATCTAAATCATAATTATATTTTTTTCTAAAATATTTTTTAATATAATCTTGATAATCTAGAATCACATCTACATTAACTAAATGAATGGAACAACCACCAAAGCCTCCTCCAATTATTCGCCCCCCTAGCCAGCCATTAAAAGATTCAGAGAGATCAATAATATAATCTATCTCTTCGCATGATACCTCATAAAGAGTTTTAAGACTTTCATGAGAGCTTCGAAGTATTTCACCTACTTCTAAATAGCTTTCAAATAACTTCAACTTAACTTCTCTTACACGATTATTTTCATCAATATAATGTTTCAATCTATTATGTAAAATTTTATTTTGTTCTAAAGTAGTAAGCATTTTATAATCTATATCTCTAAAATTGTCTATATGAAATTTTTGTTTTAATATCTCTAAGCCATGCAAACACTCTATAACACGTTTTTTATATTCACTATTGGCTAGCTGACGAGTCACTAAGCTGTTAATAACTATTATTGAAAATTGGTTTTTAGGTAGAGAAATATAATCAAACTTTTTAAATTTAAAATCAATAACCATAGCACAATCCTGTTTGGAATAAATTGCGCTGTAATAGTCTAAAAGACCACAGTCTATCCCTAGAGCAGTTCCTTCTATTCTCTGACTCAGTTCTGCTAACCTATTTAGTGATATTTTAATATTATAGAGCTCTAATATACCTAGTGTTATTGAAACTACAAATGCAGCAGATGACGACAAACCACAACCTATAGGAATATTTCCTTCAACAGCAATTTCTGCGCCACCATTAATGTTAAATTCAGACCTAAGTAGTAAGATAATCTTATAAACTAATTTAATCCACGATGGTTCAGATTTATCTAAATTCATATTAGCATCAATTTGAATAGCTTTATTATAATTTATACTAAAAACTGAAAATGAGTTTTTTTTAGACTTACTTAGACATGAAACAACCCATTTATTAATAGCTATTGGCATTGCTAGGCCTTCATTATAATCTGTATGTTCTCCAATGAGATTGATTCTACCTGGGGCAATAGAGACTAAATCAAATTTTTTATTAAATGTATTTTCAAAAGAGTGAGAAGCTTTTTGAATAAGATCAATTTTATTCATAAATCTCTTTTATCCAATTTTCAGCGAGTTCTAATTCTTCTAATGTATTAATACCCATTAACGATCTAAAATCATCAATTTTTATTCCATTAATCTTAGATCCATCCTCAATCATAATATTGATAATATCGGTTAGATAATATTCACCAGTTTTATTATTTTGTTTTATTTGATTAATATATTTAAATAAGGATTCTTTTTCAAAAATATAGTGAGATGTAAACAGCTCTTTACTTTCAAGCTCCTTTTCACTTGCATCTCTTTCCTCAACGCATTTTATAACCCTATTATCATTTCTTATAACCCTAGCATAAGGCAATTTAACAGGAAAAATTGAAGATAAAAATGAACAGTCAGCACCAATTAATAAATGAGATTTAATTAATGAATTAATGCTTTCTTTAGTAATAAGTCCGCTATCTCCAGTAACTATTAATATGTTATCATAATTTTTTATTTTATCTACAGCACATTTAACGGCATCAGCCGTACCATTTGGTTTATCTTGATAAATAAAAAATACATCATCATTAATAGATTGCTTAATTTCTTCTTTTTTATAACCAACAATAACAGCTATATCTAAATTATTTACACTTTTAAAAACATTAATTATTCTATTAATCATTGGTACATTAGAAATAGGTACAAGCGGCTTAGGTAGCTCGTGGTTTAACCTAGATCCTTTTCCTGCTGCTAAAATTAAAACAATTATCTTATTTTGCATTTTTTACTATTTTAATGAAGGTATTTGCACCTTTACGTAGCTTTCTTTTTTGAGTTTTAAAATCTACTGAGTACAATCCAAATTTCATATCATAACCAAAGGCCCATTCAAAGTTGTCCATTAAACTCCAATAGAAATAACCTACAACATTATATCCATCTTTTATTGCCTTAGATACAGAATATAAGTACCTTTCAATATAGATTGCTCTCCTGTCATCTTTATGATCTGCAATTCCATTTTCAGTGATCATTATTGGCACTTTTAATATTGAAACATATTTTATTGCTCTATATATACCCTCTGGATAAATTATATAAGGCATATCTGTCATAATATCTTTATTTTTATACTCCATTGAGAATAATTCTTTTGAAAAAAGTTTTACCTTTAAATGATTATGTGAATAATAGTTTAGTCCAAAAAAATCAGTTGAATTAATAGCATTTTTATTTTCATGCTTAATCCAAGCCAGTCCAGGAATACGAATTTTAAATTCTCCACTAGATAAAAACTGAATAGAGGACCAATTAAAAAATTGATTAACTGCAGCTGAAACAATCCAATCTAGAAGATTCCATCTCCTCCAAGGATCAAACTGATTAATATTTTTAACAATACCAATTTTAACCTTATCGCCGTTTTCAAGTTTTTTTAAACTTTGGTAGCTTTGGACATGCGCTTCTAACAAATTTTTTAAAACTATTGCTGATAGCTGTGAATCCTTTTTACCTGGAGGGAACATACCACTAAAATATCCTTGAGTAGAAACTACTGCAGGTTCATTAATAGTACACCAAATAGGAACCTTGCTGGAATATTCTTTAAAAACCTTATCACAAAACTTAATAAAAAATTTAATATTATCACTTTTTTCAAATGCTCCTAAATCATCAAACCATAATGGATGAGTAAAATGGTGTAATGTTAAAACGGGGACAAGATCATTTTCTATTATAGAATCTATCATTTTATGATAATGATTTATAACATCAATGTCAAAACAATTTTGCTCAGGTTCAATTTTACTCCATTCTATAGAAAAACGATAGTGCGAGACTCCTAAATTTTTTATTAATAAAATATCTTCAGCATACCGGTTCCAATGATCACAGGCATCTCCTGACTTTTGATTATTTGATATGTTAGGATCACCATTTTTATTAATTTGATTCTCAAATTTTGACCAATTATTTATACTATTACCCTCAACCTGATGTGAGGCAGTAGCAGTACCCCACTTAAACTTCTTTGGGAATTTTGATTCATCTAAAGAAATATTATCCCAATCCCAATAGGGCTCAGGATTTTTTAAATGTAATATCATAACAGAAAAAATATAAACTAATAATACGATAAGAATATATAAAAGCACTAGACCACCCCCTCATTATTTTCAATAGGAAATGTTTTAACCATTACTAAAATTAAACATCCACAAATAAACCAAAAACCATTCGCAATATTAAATGCAATGTTTCTCCCAAAATGATGTATTAATACATTTCCAATTATAAATGGACCAAGCCCCCTCCCTAAGTCATCCGCTAGATTATAAAATGAAAATACTGTCCCTCTACTAAATGGATTATTGACATTCATTAAAATTACCTTTATGTTTGGTGGGGTCATTGCAATTAATAAACCAGTGAATATAGCATAAACTACTAGTAATGTATCGCTACCATCTACTTTTAGAGGTGCATTGATTAAAAAAGCTGTTGGAATGACTCCAAGTATAGTAGCAAGCCCACAAAATAAAGGTAAATATTTTGGATTTTTATTATATATCAAGTTTCCTAAAAATCCACCCAACAACGAACTTACAAGTGCCATTCCACCTAATAAAGTAATTACTAATGTAGCAATAGGCTTTGAATATCCCTTATCCATAACAAAATAATCTATTATAAAAACTGAGAAAACACCCCACGGAATAGTTCCAAAAATACCTTGAAGAAAAACAAGAATATTTGTTTTGATTTTAAATATAGATATAAAATCTAAGATGTTTGAAATTTTAAATTGATTGGTACTTTTATCCATTTCACCTCTAGAGGGCTCAGGGACTGTAAAATAAAATATTATCCCCAAAACTATATTGGGTATGGCAAAAATCATAAAAGGCAATCTCCATCCATATATATCTCCAATCATACCTGCAGTTAACTGACCTATGGCTATACCCAAACCAGAAGCGAAGCCTATAAGAGTAACTATTTTAATTCTTTCGTTTGCCGAATAATAATCTCCAATAATCGAATAGGTGAGCGGTATAATCCCACCTATTCCAATTCCTGTTAAAGAACGCATTATAAAAAATTCTAAATATGTATCTGAAAATGCTGATAAAAAACATGGGATCTCTCCAATAAAAACAACGAGAGTAAAAAGAGTTTTTCTCGAAAAAATATCAGTTAAAAATCCAATTAAAAGTGAAACTGTACCGCCTAGTAGCCAAAATGAAAGAGGAATCATGCCTCCAAGAAGTTGATCTTTTTTATCAACGATATTAAACTCTTCCGCAATAGAAGTCATATTTGGACCAAGTAAATTTTGATCTGCAAACATAAAAAAAGATATAAGTCCTATTTGAAAAAGTATAAATACTCTATTAGTCATAATTTTAAAGGTTAATATTATAAATTCATATGTGTTGTATTAAATGCTTCTATTTTTCTACAAATTTTAATAGCTAAAAATCTATTAAAAATATTTCATATAATTTAACCTTATTTATTTTGAGATCAGTATTAATAACTATTAATTTAGTACGTATTCAATTTTAGGAGATTATATGTTTGAAAATTTAAAAGAATCAGTAAAATTTGACTATAAAGATAGTTATGACATGACTGATAAAATTGAGGAAGAACTGATACAAATTGAAGATAATTCTCATAAGTATGCTTCAGAAAGCTTTGTTGAAATACTTGACAAGGCAAAAGAGCATGAAAAACCTTTAAATGTTTCTTCTGTCGCAGAAAATATTTTTTATCATGGTATTCATTTTTTAAAAGGACGAGGGTGGACAGAAGAATCTTTAGTTTCTGTAGTTAGAGATCACTTTCATATGTATGATGAAAAAGTTGAAGAAAAAGAAGAAGCAAAACCAAAACCTGATAAAAAAAGTTAACTTATATTTTACTAAATATAAATCATATCTCAATTTCAATTTCTAACTCAATGATATGAGACTCCATTTATATACAAAATTATTTGTTATATATGCTTTTTCAATTAATGTTTTGTGTGCTAGTTTCGAAAAAGAATTTCAGACTAAGCTAATACTAGCTTCTCCAGGCGAAATAATTACTATTCCTAAAGGATTTCAAGATATCCTAAGTACACTTTCTATTGAAGGAAAAAATAATATCACTATCCGTGGAATGGGCATCGATCTTTCTATATTATCTTTTGCTAATCAAGACAATGGAGCAGAAGGACTTCGTATTATAAATTGTTCAAATATTAAGCTTGAGAATTTTACTGTACAAAATAGTAAGGGAGATGGTATTAAAGTTCAGGATACTGATGGAATTACATTTCAAAATATCAAAACTGAGTGGACAAATGGTCCAAATTCAAATAATGGTGCGTATGGTATATACCCTGTAGAATGCACTAACGTATTAATTGATAGATGTATTGCTGTTGGAGCCTCAGATGCAGGTATATATGTAGGTCAATCCAAAGAAATTATTGTTAAAAATAATGAGGCATATCATAATGTTGCAGGTATTGAAATAGAAAATAGTATTAATGCTGATGTATTTGATAATTATGCGCACGATAATACTGGAGGAATTCTAATATTTGACCTACCAGATCTATTAGTTAAAAAAGGTGGAAACGTTAGAGTTTTTAATAATAAAGTTGAAAATAATAATCTTGATAACTTTGCGCCAAAAGGTAATATAGTTGGTTTTGTCCCAGCAGGAACGGGTATAATGGTTTTAGCTACTAGTGATATTGAAATTTTCAATAATAAAATTTTTAATAACAAAACAGTTGGTACAGCTATTGTTAGCTATTTCATGACAGAACTAAATATTACAGATACCTTATATAATCCTTATACCTCTGCCATACATATCCATGATAATATTTATAAAAGTAAAAAGCAACTACCTACACTAAAACACGATATTGGTAAATTATTTTTCTTGAAATTTGGAAGAAATATACCTGATATTATTTATGATGGAATGGCTGATCCGCAATTCAAAGACGATAATAAATTAACATATAGTAATAAAAAATTATGTATTCAAGATAATAAAAATGCAGAATTTTTAAATTTGCAAATTGATATTAATTTTGAAAAATGGTATACACCATTCTTTACTCGATTTTCTAGAGATAAATCTGTTTTTGATTGTGAATTAAACTCATTAAACGAAGTTGTTCTTAATAAATAATCTACTTTATAATTTATTTTGCAATTGTAGAACTATTGGTTTTTGCATATTTATTTCATTAGCATTTGCGAGCCCTCTAAGCTATGCTAAATCTCGTCTTTCTGAATATAATTTTTTTAAAGAACCCATAGCAAAACATATTCCAAATGAAAATGTTCTACCTTATGATCTTCCTACCCCACTTTTTAGTGACTATTCATATAAAGCTAGATTCATAGTATTACCTGAAAATAAAAGTGCGACCTACATTGATGAGAATAACATTGAATTTCCTGTAGGCACTACAATTATTAAAACTTTCTATTATCCTCAAGATTTTAGAAATCCGGATAGTAATTGGAATATTATGGAGACAAGATTACTTATAAACACCTCAGAAGGATGGATAGGCTATCCATATGTTTGGAATATAGATCAATCAGATGCCTATCTAGAAATTACGGGTGGAAGAAAAGAAGTTTCATGGATTAATAATAAAGGGCATTTAAATTCTATAAACTATAAAATTCCTAATTTTAATATGTGCAAAGACTGTCACGTTAAAAATAATATAGTTCAACCAATTGGACCAAAACCTCGGAACTTAAATACTGTAAATACATATGGTAATATTTCTCAAAATCAACTTGAAAAAATGATTGATAAAAATATGATTCAAAATGTTCCCGATCTTGATTCTCTAACCTCAACAGCAGAGTGGAATAATAATGAATTTAATTTAAATGATCGTGCAATGGCCTACTTAGATATGAACTGCGCGCATTGCCACAACTATCAAGGTCCTGCAAGCACTTCAGGACTATTTTTAGACTATCATGAAAGAGATAAAAAAAAACTGGGTATTTATAAGTCTCCTATTGCAGCTGGAAGAGGTTCTGGAGGTCATTTATTTAATATTGTACCTGGTAAACCAGATGAATCAATTTTTATTTTTAGAATGGAATCTATTGATCCCGGAATACTTATGCCAGAATCAGGCAGGCAATTGGTTCACGAAGAAGGTGTTCAGCTTATTAGAGAATGGATAAAGTCTCTTAAAAACTAAACTCATTTATGAAATCGATAATTATATGATATTATTATTTTCATTTTATTATTATTTGTAAATTGAATTATGAATAAAATAAACTTAATTATAATTATATTTTTATTACCCCTTTGTTTATTTGCTAAATCAAATAAGAAATATTCAATTACAAAAGTTGATATAATAGGTCAACTAAGCGAAGATGGAAGCATGCATGTTTTGGAAAATAGAACTTATAAATATAAAGGAAGATTTAAATATGCCTTCCAAAGATTAAATAAAACACCAGGTATAAACTATAATAATATTTTTATTTCTGAAGGCAAAAAAAAATATAAATATTCTGATTCAAAAGAAATTGAAACATTTAAAATTACAGAAAATGATGATTTTGTTGAAGTTCGATGGTTCTTTAAAGCTAAAAATGAATCTAAAACTTTTACGCTTGAATATACTATTTCTAATTTAGTTAAAAAATATACTGATACTGCTGTTTTATACTATCAATTCATTGGAAAAGAATGGAAGAAAAAACAGAATAATGTATCTATAAACCTTTTGCCTCCAAAAGATATTTCCCAATTTGATGTAAAAGCATGGCTTCACGGACCTTTATGGGCAGAATACAATATAATTTCTAAAGGAGTCATCAAAGCTTGGTCCGAAATCCTACCTAAAAAAACTTTTTTTGAGATTAGAGCTATTTACCCAACGAGTCTTTTCCCAAATGTTTCTCTCACTAATAAACTAGTAAAAGCTAAAATTTTAGAAGAAGAATTGATTGGTGTAGAAAATGCAAATAAAAAAAGAGAGAGTGCTATAATAAAAGAAAAAAATCGAATAGAAAGATGGGAAAAAGGAAAGTGGATTGTAATCTTTTTTAGTATAATTGCGTTAGTAATAGGAATTTTTCTATATCATAAATTTGGTAGAAGGGTTGAAGTTCCATATAAAATAGGTATTTCTTCTGAATTACCGGATCCCATAAAACCTGCTCTTTTGCAATATATACTTACTAATCGTGAAATTCATTCGAGTGCTATAATAGGAACTATCTTTGATTTAGCACGAAAAAAAATTATATTTATAAAAAATGAAACTATTACCAAAAAAACTTTTTTTGGCAATAAAAAATCTGTTGAAAAATATACATGGCAACTTAATAGATCAAATTTAAATAATCAAAAAGAAAACTTGCTCGCTTATGAAAATAAACTAATAGAATTTGTTTTTGATAAACTTGCAAATGGAAATGATGAGATTAGTCTTGATGAGATTTCAAAAAATAAAAGCAAATTCACTAGCTTCTTTGATAAATGGAAAAAAGAAGTAAAGAAAATTGCTAAAAATAAGGAGTGGTACGAACCGAGCAGTATTACAGGAATGTACTATTCTCTATTATTTACAGGTCTTCTTGCAATTGTTAATATTCCATTTATTATATACTTTGGTCCTTGGGCCATAATATCTGGAGTTATAACAATAATACTTCTTATAATCTCATTGTCTCTACCTCATCGTACCCTAGAAGGTGAAATTATTTATAGAAAATGGACTGGTTTGAAAAAAATTCTAAATAAGGGTCGGTTTAAGGAATTCAAAGCTGAAGATAGTAAGAATAATATAAGCGACTATCTATTATATGGGACGTTTCTAGGTGTCAATAACAAAATGATGAATAAAATGAGTAAAATGATTACTAAAGAAGAATTTAATCATAACTTTTACTGGTATGGTCATAGTAATAACTCTACTTCTAATTTTGCAAGTTCTTTTAATTCTATGGTTGCAACAACAACTAGTACTGCAAGTACTGCATCGGGAACAGGTGGAGGTGCTTCTAGCGGGGGTGGTGGCGGTGCCGGTGGTGGTGGTGGAGGATCAGGTTAGAGTAAATATGTATTCTGTTAAATTTTGATTAATATTTAATTTTTTCTTAATTCGATATCGATGCTGTTCAATACTACGTTTTGATACTGACATAAATTTTGCTATTTCATAATTATCTAAACCCAAATGAATTAATGAGCATACTCTTATTTCTGTAGCACTAAGCAGGTCAGATAATTTCCTCAAACTCTCCATAAACTTTGGGTTAACTTCTTCATAAGTATTTAAATAATCTTCCCAAGAAGATATGTTAGCAATTTTCTGTTCGCAATTTTGAACCACATTTTTTATTTTTGGATCTAAAGATGACAAATTCTTTAATGACTTATATATGTTACCTAAAAAATCATTACTAGATACATCATGTAATTTTTTAGAAATCAATTCTTTTCTTTTAAATTCAAGCTCAATTTCTATTATTTTTTTCTCTTCTTTCTGTTTCATAAGTCTTATTTCTTCTTGCATTCTATTTAAAGTTTGCTGCTTTTCATGAAGAAATAAACTGTGGAGTCTTTTATCTGATTTATCTTTTTCCAAAATATACATTTTTGAATACTTCAATGCATTTATTATATCATTTTCATCACTATAAGCATCGCTTAAAGTTTTACATACTTTTAGTGAATGTTTATGCATTTGATTCTTTTTACATATGTCTAAAGACTCTAATAATAATTTAATACCTTTTAATCTTTTACCTTTTTTAACATAGTTTTTAAATAATAATTTATTTAGAAAAAGTAAATCACTAGGATATTTAGAATCTTGAACTAACTTCTTTCCTTTTTTTAAATATGTTTCAAATAAAGTGAAATTTTGAATTTCAAAATATATTTCGGCTATTAATAAATAAATAAATCCTAAATCCATACTACTTCCAGAATCTTTACATAGAACCATAGCACTATTGTAAATCATTAGGGATTTTTTATATTTTTTTAAGTCCAGTAATGTTTGACCTAAATTAATATTTGCAATTATTAAATATTGATGGAATTCTGATTTATTATTTAAAATATAAATGGCTTTTTCATATTCTTTACATGCTAAAATTAAACTATCTGATTCTCTATGTACATTACCTAAATTAATATGACATAGAATTTTGTTTTGAATATAATTATCAGGTTTTGATGATTCATCAATTAATTTCAGGGTTTCATTAAATAAATTTAATGCAGCTGGGTAATCTAAAATTTCCTTATAAATTATACCTAAATCTGATAATAGTACAATTAGAGGTTCTTTATTATTAAAGACATCAGACTTAATCAATTCATATCCTTCATATAAAGTTGAAAGTGCTATATCAATACGATTTTGGAGACGAAGTGTGACCGCTTCATCACAATATGCAATAATTAAATTATGAAAATAATTGCTATCTGTTAATGATAGTTGTTTCCATATTTTTTGAGCTCTTTTAATTGATTTAAGTGCACTTTCAAATTGCCCAAGGCGATCATATATTTTTGTAATATTAGTAAGAATAACTGCTTCGCAATCATAAAGATTATGCTTTTGGGCTATTTTAATTAACGGTTGATGCCATTCTAATCTTTTTTTATGAGTAATTGTATTATTGGTATGAACCCAATTTCTGACTAAATCTAATTTTTTAGAATAATTTTCTGATGACTGAATTTGTAGTTCAAGTTTTTTAGGAAGCTTGTATGGTAAGGATTGTAATTTTAATTCAGATGCCATTCTATTAAATTTATATTTTTTTTCTAGCAGGATAAGATAAATATACTATCCTAGATTTAATAATAATTAACTTTAATTACAACACGACAATAACTCACATTATAAAATTAGAATTAAATTTTATAAATAGATAAATTCTAAATAAATTTATGTTCCCAATATAATATTTTTATATATGACAATATCCAGAATATTTATAATATCATCTTCATTTAAATCCGCAGAAATACTATAATTTCCATCTAATATCATATTAACAATAACAATAAGGTCAAGTATATTAATTTGGCTGTCACCATTTAGATCCCCAGTTATGGAGCTATCCAAATGAAAACTAATCGCAACAGGTCTATGATCAGATACGTTGTAGTCATACTCATTCCATCCACCATCTAAATATTCATCTATCTTAATTGTGAGTACTTCTGAATTTTCATATTCGTCAAATAATTCATTAGTGATTAAAATATGATCCAAATGAGAAGGCCAAGTTGGATAGGACCAATCAGAGCTATTTTCATTTGCTATATCATAGTCTACAAAAGTAAAATTTTCAAAATCATCTAAAACATTTTGGAAAACATTATTTTGAATAGATTCTGCTATATCGTCATTTAAGTCACCTAAAACAATTACATTCTTATCAAATAAATAAGTATCAATATAATCTTTTAATAAATTAATAGCGTTATATCGACGTGTTTCCTCATCTGAATCATCACTCGCATCAAAATTACCATCACCACAGCATTTAAAATGATTATTAATAATAAAATAGTTTTCACCCATAAAATTCATATCCATAACCATAGGAGATCTAGGAAATGCGCTCCAATATTGAGAAGTTGTATATATTTCATAAATGCTATTTATCTGTACTACTTCTGAATTATAGATGTAAGCAAGACCAGCAAACCAACTAGATTCGTAGTAGCCAACATAATTATTATTTAAGTCTTCTACCATTTGATCAAATAATTCTTGATCATCTAACTCTTGCATAGCCAAAATATCCAAATCTAGTTGATTCAAAATTTGAACTACATAGTCGATTGTGGTTTGACCATTTTTAGGAAACCATTCAATGTTCCATGTTGCTATATCTAAAGAGCTATCGTCGCCAAACGAAAGGTCTTCTAGATCTTGAGAAAATACTAATACATTGCATAAAAATATAAACAGAAATCTATAAAAAATCATATTTCGAATACTCAATTATTAATCATTATTATTCACAAAGTTCTTGGCAACTTTCCATTAAATCAAAAGCTTCCATACCGCAGCAGCCAGTTATAAATTCCTCACACACACCTGATTCCTGATTAAAGTAATATGTAGGGCATATACCTTCACAGGGACCCACTTCAGGTATTATATAACATTCCTGACTTTCATTAATTTCATTCCAATAGCTTTCCCTAAGATTCCGTAATAAAATTATTAAGTCTTCTATTTCACTAATCTCTGTATACGCTTCAAAGGTCACCTGTTTAGCCGTACCATTATAAATGATTTCTATAAATTCAGCACCTCCATCAGAACAATCTGGGCAGCCATAGATATCATCAAGTAATTGAAAACTTTCAAAATCAAATGATTGAATGATTTGCAACCATATGCCCTCATCTAAATCATCTTTTAAATATAAATTAGGTAAACCATCATCCAAGGTCCATCCACTTGCTATAAACTGGGCACTAAAACTATTAAGAGTAAGCTCATGTTCACAATATCCTAAGCACTCTCCATATGATGTACCGCTATTTATTTGAATTGAATCTTGAGGATCAATTATTAAATTCACAAGAATTACAACATCGATAATATTAAGCTCGCCATCTTCATTAAGATCACCTGTTATGTTATATTCTGCATTTAATATAGTATCAACCTGTATTACTACATCTATAACATTAATTTGATTGTCATTGTTTAGATCTCCCACTAAACCAATCTCATCACAACTCTCATCAAACTGTCCCCAATATTCATCATCTGTATCTATGCAGTCTGGATAGGGTGCACATAGGCGATTATAGCTAACATCAAAATCGAGATTATTATTATAATCAATATTTAAATTACAGATAGTTTCAGGAATGGTACCACTAAAATAATTACCTTCTACTCTAAATCTGTTTAATTCTGTTAAGCTACTAATTTCTTCTGGGATTTGACCAGATAACTGACAATAAATATATACACCACAATCAAAAGATATGAGTCTACCTTCTTGCCATTGTTGAATTCCAAGCTCTAAAGGTTCAACAATCCCATTTTCATTGCCAGGTAACTCAAATGCCGTTCCGTCATAAGCTACCCAGCCCCAATTGTCAGCACTATCCATAAACGGATTGGGTGAACCACAGTAATTATCTCCTTCAGAACAACCTAAATCAATCCCGCTCACATAACTATTATCGATCATTCTTTGTATTAAACCGATATCACCTTCATGAAAACAAAAATCATTAATTTCAACGAAACCGGGGTCGCATTGATTACTAAGTTCACAGCTTTCTTGACATTGTTCAATACTATCAAAAAATGCATATGTATGATCTATACCGTCTATAACTCCTCCACAACCTGAAATATAGCTACATGAGGAACCTGTATATCCAATGCCCAATACCATTTCACAAAGTCCAAAATCTAATCCGGAAAGGTCTACACATTCATTACAAGAATTATCTAAATAATTATAACCTTCTCTAAAAAGTATTGAGTGAATAATTCCACTATTGACATCAACAAACTCAACAACCTGATCAGAACATGTAAAATTCATCTCATAGTTTACTATATTACCAAAAAATAAGTCTATAGTAATAATATTGTCTGATATACCATATGGATTAGGACTACTACCACCATCTTCAATAGTACCAAAATTTCCATCTATACTATAAATAGTATATCTATAACCAGCATCAGCAAATAATTCAGTATCAACGAATTGATACATTACATTATCCTCATAACCAACTAAATGCCATCGTCCCTCAATGTTATTTTCATTTGCTGATGAGATAGAGAACATTAATAGATAGAATACTATTAAAATAAATCTGTAATTCATATTAAGCCTTTTGCTTACTGGTAATTTTTTTAAAAAAAATTTTCCCATTTTAAGAACTTTTCTAATTATATAACTAATTTAAGTTTGTTACAATATGTAATCTAATAAAAAACCTCACATATAATTCTGTGAGGTTTATATAAAATATTAGAAATAATATAATATTAATAATGAACCTAAATCTCTAGGATGGCATTAACAAGTTCTACAACATCAATAATATTAAGAACGCCATCTTGATTCATATCAGAATATTCATCATATATAGCGCTAAGTATCAAATCAACTGTAATAATAATATCTGTGACATTTAAACTACCATCTCCATTAGAATCACCTGGAATAACAATTAAATCTGTACAGTAGCTAGTATCTATCTGAAAAGATGGTCCATTACAATCGTCCTCCCAAGTTGTTGAGTTCCAACTAGTATAGCACCCATATTCAGAATAGCTATTACACTGATCCGAGCTATTAAATTGAGAACAACTATAATATTGAATACTTTCAGACCATTCACAGAAGCTACTATTAACGCATTCTAATTCATTTATTTCTGAACAATTTAGTATTCCAGTATCTTCACAATAGCTATTATCTGCTTCATATGAACCTGCACAATTAGCAGTTCCATAATAGCTACTTGTCCACCAGGTACACCCCTCTACTTCTTCACAGTCTTGCTCATTCCATGCTATACCATAGCAATTTTCATTTTGAGTATCTTCTACCCATTCACATGCAGAACTTGAAATACATTGAAGCTGATTCATTTCAGAGCATGAAGGTATTTCTTGACAATAACTACTATCTTCTTGGAAAGATCCACCGCTACAACATGGTAAATATGTAGTACCTGAACACGAATATGTTAAAAAACTATATGAACAACCTGGATAAGACTCACACTCTGCAGATCCAGCCCAATTACATGCATGAGGACAAGTAGAATATGAACAATGTTCTAAGCTGTTACAAGCACTAGCATTATTATCATAGCTTCCACACCAACCATTTTCAAAATTCTCAACCCACTCACAGTCTGAAATTGATTCACAATCAGATTCTATTAAATTATCACATTGGGAATATGATATTTTAAAAATTGATAAAAAGATTATTATAATTCTAAACATAGTAAAATTTACAAATATTTTACTACATGGCGAGACACTACAAATGCTCACATATCATTTAAAAAAATTATAGCATAATATTTGTAGTAGTATCTATTAATTAAAGTGAAAATAAATTATTTCTACCTTCCATAAGTAAAAACCTTAAATCTAAAGGTCTTTTAATATACTTTTATAAATGAATAAATCAACATAACTTAAAAATAAATTCAAAAGATATTATAAAATACCCCAATTTAATATAGAATCCTTAACTCCTTTAAGTATGAACTCTATGGAAATAACCATTAAAATTAAACCCATTAATCTTTTCATAATTCTTAACCCAGAACGACCCAATCGCTTAGATATTATATCAGAAATTCTAAATATTAATAATGTTATTAAAAGCACAAGTGTCAAGGCAAAAAATATTGCAAAGTTGTCATTATTACTATTTGATTCACTTGCAAGTATCATGACGGTAGCAATTGAACCTGGCCCAGCTATTAAAGGAATTGCAAGAGGAGTAAAGGCTATCGCATCTTTTTCTTCAGCTTCTTTCTCCTCTTTTGGAGTAGTCTTGGTCCTTGATCTCTTTGACTCTAACATATCAAGGCTAATTTTAAATAAAAGCAGCCCTCCTGCAATTCTAAAACTATGAATTGTAATATTGTAAAATGAAAAAATAAATTCTCCCAGAAGTGCAAATAATATTAAAACTATAAATGAAAAAAATATAGCTTTTAAGGAAATAATGTTTCTCTCCTTAGGGCTATAATCTTGTGTCATGGAAATAAAAATAGGAACATTTCCTAAAGGGTCTACCACCGTAAATAAGGATGAAACACATAAAATAAAAAATTCAATATTAAAATTCATAAATTATAATTTTTTTATATAAAATTTATTTTGTGTTTATACTTTTCAAGGACAAATGAAGCAACTGACTCTGTTGATTCAAAGTAATTTTCAATACCAATATGATCAAAAAAATCTATTTTTAGCAGTACACTTTTAATATTTGATATTGCATTTGTAACGATTACATCTTTTCCTTGAGATTGAATATTTTTCACTAAATCTTCTAAAGCAAATATACCTGATAAATCTATCATTTTAATATAACTCATATCTAGAATTAAACATTCATGACTTGGAATATTTAAGTATATTTTATTCAGCGATATTATAGAACCAAAAAATAATGGCCCCTTAGGTTGAAGGACTTTAATTGGATAATTTACTATTTCATCGATTTTTAAATTCTCTGAAATAAAAGGTGATTGTGCGAACGATAATACTTGATGTTTATTTTCTATTTTATTAGACTCTAATAATTTTTTTACTGATAAGAAACATGCAATTCCAAGACCTACAATAACTGCAATCATTAAATCTTTGTAAACAGTTATAAATAAAACTACAATAAAAATTAACAAATCTACTTGTGGCATTTTTCTTATAACTGGAATAACTCTATGATCTAAAATCTCAATTCCTAGCTTAAATAAGATAGCAGCTAAGCAAGCATTTGGGATAGATGCGACAACTGGACCTAATCCTAATAAAATAGCTAAAAGAGTTAAGCCTTTAGTTATAGTTGCAAGTGGAGTTTTTGCACCAAATGTAATATTGCCTACTGTTTGTACTGTAGCTGTAGCTGTCGATATTCCACCAAATAATCCAGATACCATATTAGCCATACCTTGACCAAATGTTTCTCTATCGCTGCTATGATACTTACCTATCATGTTATCAGCTATTTTACAGCTTAATAAACTATCAATTATTATTAAGCCTGATAGCATTAATGCTGGAAGTAAAAATTCACCTATTCGTTGAAAATCAGGTAAATAGAATGAAAAAAAATCAGATTGATTTGTATCGCCCATCTTATCCCCTATATAGAAGATATCAAGGTTAAAAATATAAGCAATTCCAGTTCCTATAATTAATGCAATTAAAGGAGAAGGAACAGAAGACAAAGACTTAAACTTCTTTTTTATTTTAGACCAAAATAATACTATCAATAAAGAGGGTAAGGATACGTATAATGCCTCTATATTTATATTTTGTATGGAGTTTCTAAAATTTTTTAAAACTAAATCAATACTTTTTTCGGATTCTAGGCCAATGAATGCGTTTATTTGAGAAAGAATTATTATTACTCCAATACCACACATAAATCCTGAAACAACTGAATATGGTATATAATGAATAAATTTAGATATCTGAAGCAAGGAAATACATACAAGTATCAATCCACTTAAAAAGATAATTGAAAATGCTGCAACTAGATCAGGTTGATTGCTTGAACCGATTACAAAAGCTCCCATAAAAGCAGCTACTTGAGTTGCCATAGGAGCAGTAGGACCACTCACACCAACTAAGCATCCTCCAAAAATACCTCCTATAATTCCACCAACAATTGAGCTCCATATACCTGATAAAGGTCCTAAACTTGACATTTCTCCAAATGCTAGAGCTAAAGGAAGCGCAATAATACCTACAGTAATTCCAGCTAAAATATCATGCCAAATATTGGTTTTTAGAGTTCTAATATTATGCCATGGATTGATTTCTTCTAGACTACTTTTTACAAATAAGATTATTTGCCTCATATTAAAATTTACGAAAAAAAAATAGAATAAAAGATTATTTTAGAATAGAATCTATTTAAATTTTATACGTTAATTTTTTTTAAAAAAAGTAAAAGAATCGATCATGCAAAAAAATCTAATTTTTATTATAATAACTTCTATATCATCTTTTCTAATATCAGATGACTATCAATCTCAAGATATATATGGACCAAAATCATTCTATCAAATACTTGAATCTAACTTTTCAAAAGACTGGTCTCCAAAAGCTATCTCTAAATTTGAAAACAGAAAACACATAGTACTACTAGATGAAACAGAAAACTACTTCGTATCGATTGATAATTCTGAAACTCCTAGTTTAGTAGTAAATGAGCTTTCAAAAATTACAAATTCCGAGTGTACCTACGGTGATATAATGCGATCTATGTTTCAAATGTTAGATAAAAATACAAAATCATTATCAGATAGTTCATTAGCTGACCATTATTCATTTCACCCTGAGCTCTTTTCTTATTATTCTATTGATATATTAGATGAAAATAATATGAATCTAATTATTCGTGATATTGGTTCATATTACATGGATAAAACTGTTAGCAATAGCTATTTAATTTTTACTTTCACTGGTACCCCTTCATCTACAAAAATAAAGGCATCTTTCAGATTCAATTACGATATAAATCTCAATAAATTTAATATAGATTCAGGCTGGTCATCTAATTATTGGCTTAGCATTTCTGATTCAAAAATTATATTAGTTAATAATGAAAACAATGCAACAAATTTCAAAGTTGTTGATGCAAATGATTTAATAAATATTTCCAATGATTCAGGTAGTGATTTTAATCCAAATCAAATATCATGGCAAACCAATACTTTTGCATCAATACCAGATAACATTAAAGAATATGATGAAATTATAAACTTAGAGAAGGATGTAGATGTACTTTATCAAGATCAATTTTATAATACAACGGATGCTTCAACTGCAGCAGAGAAAATGTTAGATTTAATTGAAACGAGTCTTATATCCCAAGGAGACTCTCTAAGATATACAAAAAATATGTACTTAACTTTTAGAGAAAACCTATTGTCACACAAATTTGGTGCTATTGATATGATTAATGTTAAATTGGATGAACCTACGGTTGAGCATGTTTACTTTACTAATGCTAAGGATAATGAAGGGAATTTTCATCCATTTATGTGTATTGCAACATATAATTCTCCTGGTGGACCACAATTTTTAATTGATGTTGCTCGACCTCCAGGTGATGGTACTACAGGACAATATGATACTCAAACCGTAACTAGAAATGCTTATGCAAAACAATTCATAGTAAAAATACCATTAAAGCATTATGGAGATATAACAAACCTTACTGATAATAATTTAGATTCATGGTTAGGCGAACAGGGAACAAACTATGGTAGTCTTGCAAGCGATGTTGGTGTTACAGATTATGACGTTTATAATTACTCTAGTAAATCAAGCGTTGGGATTACTACTGATGGAGTGATTTTATATCCTGCTTACAATAATACATTAAAATTTACTCCTTTTGCAGGTGAAATTACATCAACAGGAATACATGTGGGTCGTGGAATGAATTTTCACTATCATGCTGATGGTCATAGTTTTTCAGGAAATGGTATAAATTTATATAACTTATCTGATTATTATAATCACAATCATCCTCCACTAATTGGATTTGAATTTGATGGAATTGCATTGTTCGGTAAATATGAAAATAGTTTTAGTGACATGCATGGACATGATCAAAATTTAGATGAGTATGGAGGACATGATCACGATGGATATGGTTATCACAACCATGCATTTAATCAAACTATTTCTCAAAATGAAGGAAATGTAACAGTTAACTTTACTCAACATTTTTTATCTGTTGGTGCTTGGAGAGGTAATATAAATGAAATACCTGGATTTCTTTCAACGACAGATTCACAATTAAAAAATGAATATGCTCAATTTGCAGGAGCTAGTAATTGCGACGGAAAAGGTTCGATATATGATTGTCTTGGAATATGTGGAGGGAGCGCAAATACAAATGATTGCTCTGAATTAAGTTCTTCACCAAATAATTTAAGTCCTCAATCGTTGATGCTTAATGAAATTTATCCTAATCCGTTCAATCCAAAGCTAACAATTAATTATACAGTCAAAGAATTTTCGTCAATCAATATTTCCATATATAACCTGAGTGGTAAAATGGTAGAAAACATCTATCAAGACTATCAAAACCCAGGTAATTATTCACTTAAATGGAATGCTATTAATTTTACTAGTGGTATTTATTTAATTAAACTTAGTTCTAAAAATATTAGTCAAACTCAAAAAGTTATACTATTAAAATAATACTAATATTATTAGGGCTTAATCCTTTAACATATCTTCAATATTAGGACCAATTGGAACAATTCCAGAAGGATTTATATAAGGATGTGTTTTAAAATAATGATCTTTTATTTCTTCAAACTTTGTCGTTGATTTAATTTCATTATGATTATATAACATTTTAACAAATTGCCATAGATTTTTATAATCGTAAATATGTTTAAGATTAGTTTTAAAATGATTGAAATAAACTATGTCAAAACGAATCAACGTAACAAAGAGTCTAATATCTGACAAGGTTAATGAATCACCAACTATAAATTTTTTTCCTTCCAATCTTAAATCGATTTCATTGAGTGCATTAAAAAGTTTATAAACCTCAATATTATACACTTTTTGACTTGTAGCAAAACCACATTTATAAACACCATTATTTATATTGTCGTAAATGTATTTATTAACTTTATCAATTTCATTTCTTATTTTAAAAGGATAAAAATCTAATTTAGATTCTGTAAATTCATTAAAATTATTATTTAACATAATAATTATATCAGATGATTCATTATTTACAATCTTTTTAGACTTCTTATCCCATAAAACTGGCACTGTAACTCTTAAATTATATTTAAGATCCATCATTTTATATGCTTCTGATAAAAAATTAAATCCATTTATCTGATCTTTATATTTAGATTGATTAGAGTCAAATCGCCATCCTTTTTCATCCCTAACTGGATGTACAAATGATACAGAAATAATAGACTCCAAATGTTTTAATTGTAGAAGTATTAACACTCTATGAGCCCAAGGACATGCATAAGATAGGTATAAGTGATATCTATTCTTTTCAGGCTTAAAATTAGAATTGATATCTATAAAATTTCTAAATGAACTTTTTTGTCTTTCAAAAGCTCCTAATTTAATTTCTTTTGGGAATTGAGCTGATTTGATAATTAAATATCTTCCATATTATTATTATAAAATTATTTTTTAATCCATTTATTGATAACATCTAAATTAAGTTGTTTAGATGTTATATGAGGGTGACTTTTGATTGTTCTAAAAGTTAAACCTTGATCATCTAAAATAATATTAGCTAATAATACAATATCTAAAATATTTATTGAAGAATCAAAATTTAAATCTCCTATCTCTGAATATTCATTATCTAAGATTAAATTTACAACAAGGACAATATCTAAAATATTTACAACATTATCTCCATTAAGATCACCATTAACATCAATATCTTCTAAACCAATAATTTCAGAATCACAATTACCGCCTGGAGGAATAAGCCAATAGCAATTATCTGTATTTTCTGGATTATTATTGTAGCAATCTATTAGTTCATTGTAATCATCAGAAAGCGTTCCGGGAGCATAAGGAGGCATAGACTCATTAACCAAAACATTACCTAAACCATCAAAAACATTTGTAGCAAGTTCCATACTTGATCTGTGGCAGCTATTACAATTATTACCCTCAACATATACACTCTTATTGCTAAACTGACTTCCATAACCACCAACAGCAAAATAAGGCAGATCAATGCCATCGTATTCGTATTTTGGAATTACCGTTTCAGATGGATCATTAGGTAGTTTAGCATTATCAATCCAAGGATCATGAATAAATGGATCAGCAGTATGACACGACATACAATTTGTTTGTGAGACGGTAGGTGAATGAAACAATTCATCAAATTCAGATGTTCCAAATGAAGGCAGAGTACCATCTAGGTGGCCATTTTGATCATAAAATAAATATTCAGATTGGATATTATTACCTACTGCATCAGGAGATTCAAAAAAACATGTTGCACCGTTTTCAGTATTATAACCAATCATTTGTACAGATACTGAACCCGTTTGATTAAATAAATCTTGACCAGAAGAGCGACAAAAAAACACCCAAACGACATTGGGAAGTGAATTTCCATTAATATCAATTCCTTCAATCCTTCCTACTCTCGACCCTATATTACAGGTTCCCTTAAAATCGGGGTCATCACATGAACCAAAAGGCTGATCATCAAATACTTCTACACCATTGACATATATTGGAATATGAACTCCATCTCCACAATCAACTGTTGGTGGAACACCAACATATTCAATGCACATATTAGCATATTCTGTAGTATTGTAAGGAATAGGGTCTGTCTGATCAAATGGTATACAGCTCGGCTCGATGAAGCCATTATTTCCGCCACCATCACTTCCACCTCCATCTCCTCCAGTACCATAACCCCCATTTTCAAAACAAGTACCGGTAGCTTCATCCCAAGAACAATATTCTGGATAATACAAACAGGTGCTATAATCTAGATCACTACATTCAGAAAAAATGAATTTAAAGAAGCTTA